>SAMEA104315430__coassemble_45_pt1 | contig 137993 bp, 125 predicted proteins | sample SAMEA104315430__metabat2_low_PE_047 | metagenome-assembled genome bin SAMEA104315430 (sample SAMEA104315430) | gut metagenome | biome: Monkey gut; feature: monkey-associated habitat; material: faeces | place: China | collected 2013
TAGAGGTGCTAAGACTTCGTTTTTCGAGTCAAAAGACTTCGTTTTCTTCTGAAAAAACGCCGTTTTTTCATTCGAGGCAATCTTCTTATCATTTTGAAAGTGCCGTTTTGCACGAAAATCACCTCAAAACACGAAAAAATTCCGTCGAAATTCTCTTTTCATACTCTTGTTTCCTTATTAAGGAAATAATGATGTATATATTCTTGTTTTATCAATTCGACAATAGCACAGGCGAATGAAAACAATCATTCCTCCAAGATTGCTTTTTCTCCCTACTTCTCTTTATTCCGGTTCTTTGAAGAGTTGAAAGAATTTATTCATTTCCGAAACACCTTGCTCTTTTGCTTTATCGATTGCGAACGGCATGACATTGCGACAAGCCCGTTCGATTCCGTCAACGCCTCCAAGTCTGGTGAATATATCGGGATAGTTCATAGCTGAATTCCACTCACAAATGCAACTTATCGGTTAGACTATTTGTTATGGTCACAAAATTAGCGAAAAAATATTCAAGAGGAGTTAGAAAGCCGAGCTTTTTTCTTGGTCTATTGGTCTATTGTTCAATCTGTTCTGAATGAAAGAAATGTCTTTATCGGTCAAATCCTCAAACGATGAACCTTTTGGCAGATATTGTCGTATAAGTCCGTTCATATTTTCATTGGCTCCTCTTTCCCACGAATGATATGGATGTGCAAAGTAAACATCTATACCGAGTGCAGTGGCAATGTCCTTATGTCCGGCAAACTCTTTTCCATTGTCTGTTGTGGCGGTGTGTAGCAATGTAAGCCTCTTAAAAAAACGACACAAACGCAACAGCCGTCCGAAAGCACAACGCCTCGGACGGCTGTTTTCATACCTCCGAACCGCAATTCACCAACTTCCGCATGGCAATCCACCCCGCATATACATCTATTTTCATTATTGACAACGACATACCGTTCCGCCGCAACCGGCTTCCACCATGCAAACCATTCGATTATGCAGAAGCCCGAACCTCCCGACGACACCGTAAAGGCATACCGTTTCTCCGCATTCAAGCCACAACCTCTCCCCTATCCCGCACCGACAAAACCAACCGCCGTTTCACCATGACGAAATCAAGACACAGAAAAATAAAACGCCGTCTTTTTTCAGCCGGTCTTCGATATTCTCACAAACAGTGATAAAACAATATATTGTCAAATCCTCAAATACTCGGAAAATTTCCATGCGACAACTCCCGGCGGACAATCCGCAAGCCACAAGGCAAAAAGGGTTGAAGAGCGTTAACTTCAAACCTCACTAAAACAGTCAAAACGATAAAGAATGCGAAGAGGGATAGAAAAGGCATAAGAAAACACAACTTCGACATAAAGGAATAGTACAAAATATACTCCAAGAAAAATACAAGCACTTCCATGCAAATATACCTATTGATGAAGCGGTATCCCGAAAAAGATAATTTAAAGTATTCGACATCGTAATTTTTTCGTAGCTTTGCAAAAAGTAAAAACAACGAAACAATATGAAATTCAGAAATCTTATACACAAAGCATTCATTGCAACTTGTATCGGTTTATCCGTATTGGCATTCTCATCATGTAGCTCGACATATTTTCAGGTCGTAAATTTGAGCTATTCGGACAATGTGAAAATAAGCGGAAATAATCTATCGTCCCAAAACGAAGACTTGGAAATTTTGTACAACTTCTGGGGTAACGGACTATTCATGAGGTTTGACCTGATAAATAAGACTGACAAAGAAATCTTCATTATCCTGCCTCAGAGTTTTTACATAAAGAATGACTTCGCCGTACCTTATAGCGAGAGCAGAGAGACTTCAAGCAACACAACCGCCGCCGTGGTTACTTCTTCAGCAGCAGCCGTTACCACCACAACCCAACGCAATCAGACATTCGCAAATCCGCAATTTGCCTGCATACCGCCTCATTCTTTCATCACAATAGGCTCTTACGCCATCATTACAGAGAGATTCACCGATTGCAATCCAAATAACTCTTTCCCAAAGAAAAGCCACACTGCCGACTTCAAACAAAACGATAGTCCGCTATGCCTCAAAAACCGCATAACATACAGCTTCAACAGAGATTTTTCTGATACACACTATATCGAAAACATATTCTTTGTATCCTCATTCACCAACAGCGAAGGAAAAAACACAGAAGTGGAAATACCCGCTTGCGATTACTCCGTGGAAAAATCCGAAACCATTGAACAACCTATTCAAGAACCGCTTCCGAATATGTTCTACATTAAATATGACGGACAATCACCAAAATATGACGATGAGTGGGACGAACCGAACAAATAATAAAGCTATACCACATAAAGCAAATCCTATCGACATTCATTGCCGATAGGATTGCCATTTAATACTTTATTCTTCCTTATTCGATTATCAGTTTCTTCGCGGTGTTGCCGAGTTTGAGGACATAGATGCCCGCAGGCAGGTTGTTCACGTCTATTCGGAAGTTCCTCCGACCGGCTGCGAGCCGGAATGTCTCGATTTCTCTGCCATCGAGGTCGATGATTTGCAGCATGGTGTCGTCTTGCAACGCTTCGAACTCCAAGTCGATGAAATTCTTCGCAGGGTTCGGGTAAACGGACAGTTCTGTTGTGCTTACGGTCTCCAATGAGGCACAGTCTTCTCTGATAACACCAATGAAGTATTGTCCCCAAAGCCCGTCGGAAGTGTATGCCTCCAAACTGCCGCATGGTACCGTTACCGTACAGGAATTCGGAAAAGGAAAAGAACCGCTGCCCATTTGCGGAGGTATTGTTGCCAAGGAAACAACAGTGGTCAAACCGTTAGAATGACCGAACGCTCCGTCCCCTATGGAGGTTACGCTTTTGCCTATGGTAACAGAGGTCAAAGCACTGCAATCGTCAAAGGCATAATCACCAATGGAAGCGACTTTATCCGGAATGCTGATCGAAGTTAAAGCGTTGCAACCGTTAAAAGTAGAGTTTTCGATGGAAGCAATGCTGTCAGGAATGTTAATAGAAGTCAATCCGTTGCAATTTTCAAATGCACTTGCTCCCATACGGGTAAGATTATTCGGGAGAACAATGGAGGTCAAAGCTCCGCAAGCTCCGAATCCGTTCTCTCCGATATAAGTAATGCCGCCACCGAGAGACACTGACGCCAAGTCTCTGCAATCATAAAAGGCATTATCTCCGATTTCGGTAACACTGTTCGGAAGAGTAACCGATGTCAATCCGCTACCGAGGAAAGCGGCGAAACCGATGACGGTAACGCTATACGTATTGCCGTCATAAATTACTGTCGATGGTATAACTATCTCTCCACTCGCCTCATTGTTGTCTGCAAGCCTCACAGAGTTGTCATCGATGACCTCATAATTCAATCCTTCGCTTGTGAACGTTTGCGACACAAGCAGATTTGCACACAATACGGTGCAAACCAAGAAAAATGCTTTCTTCATATCTTTTTATTTTAACCTTTACTTTCATCTCACACCGCCAAAAGCCGCAATGCTCCGCCTTTTTCTCTTTCCACACCCCCGCTTTGCTCAGCCATTCCACTTGCAAAAGTACTGTTTTTCTCTATCCCCGAATATATTACCCACAAAAAAAACACAACACACATATATACAATACTTTACCCCTTGAAAATATAAGTCCGAACACCCATAATCGCAAACAAAACAAAGCGTGCAAAGCAGGCATTTGCCTTTCTGCTTTTATTTTGCTTCGTTTTCTGTGGTGTAGAGGTGCATTATGCAGTTGCGGCAATCGAAAGAGAGGCGGTATTTGTGGGTTTGGTCGGTGAGGTAAAGGTCTTCTTTCTGCTCCTGTGTGAGTTTGTTGCGACGAAGACAGAGATTGAGGTTATACCTTATGCAGTTGCGACTTCGCATAAGTTCCACCTCGCCTTTTCTGTGCGTAAGCTCGTATGCCGGTTCTATCTCCTCGACACCGTTGCGGCGGAAGAATGCTTCGGCAAGGCGGTTGGATATATTGCTTTTATAGTCCACACGACGACATGTCATGCTTTCGATACCCTCTTTTTTGATTGTCATCTCTTCCTTTCGGCGATTATGCAGGCGGATGTTCTCCGAGAGTTGCTCTATGCAACTTCTTCGCAAAGCGTTTATCCGTGCGGCGGAAAAGAAATAAGGTTCAGCCAATTCGTATGAGAAATCGCTCAAATGAAAGTTCGTTCCGCCCGTTTTTGACAGCATGGCTATCAGTTTATCCGCATGATTTTCCGTATTGCGTGCCGCTTCCAAGGGAAAATCCATGCTTACCGTGGCACTCACTCCGTTTTCTGCCTCCATTGTGAGGCAATTCACTTCCCTTTCACCCTCTTTCACGGCATGAATGCGGGCTTTCACTTCTATCAAACGAGGCTTGCGAGAGTCGAGAACGGCTTGTTCAAAAACTCTATCGCGGTTTCTGTACAGACTCACGCCGGCTTTGATGTCGGTCAAAGGGCGATTTGGATAGATGATAAGACGGTTCACCTTGTTCGCAGCCCGCAAAGACGCACTTTCCACACGGTTGACAAGGAAACCGCCCGATTTGTCGCCAATCCTGTACACCATTCCGTCGCCTGAGTGCAGCATTTCCGACGTTTCAATATACATTCGGTTTTTCTCCACCGCCGAAATCCTTCCCACATACGTGCCGAGGCTTTTGGTATTATTCAAATCGCAGGTCGGTTCGCTCTTTCCTTTGAGATTGAAGATGGTAAAACCGCGATTGAAGCTGCGTGATGGCGAAGGTGTGAAATCGATTCGAGCCTTGCCGTATGACGAACGGCAGTATTGCGGGTGCTTTCTGCAAAACTCGTCCAACAAAAGGCTGTAATAAGCCGTGATATTCTTCACATAAACGACATCTTTCAGCCGTCCCTCTATCTTGAAACTCACCGCTCCGCCTTTCAAAACGAGTTCGTCGAGAAGCGAAGAGGCGTTGAGGTCTTTCATGTTCAGAAGAGGAGCATTGCGAACAAGGCATTTGCCGTTCGCTTGGAAGAGCGAGTAATCGCTTCTACACGCCTGACAACAGTTTCCGCGGTTCGCACTCCTGCCCGTGAGGTACTCGCTCATGTAACACTGCCCGCTGAACGAACAGCACAAAGCTCCGTGAACGAAGACCTCCAATTCCATCTCGGGAAATGTGCGATGTATGTCAGCCATTTCCTCTATCGACAGTTCCCTTGCAAGAACCACACGGCGGAAACCGATTTCGCCCAATATACGAACCTTCTCCTTGGAAGAACAATCCGCCTGAGTGGAAGCATGAAGAGGCAGTTTTATGTCATCGAGTTCCGGCATTGCGGCATCTTGAACGATGAGGGCATCGACTCCCGCTTCGGCAAGAGTGTGCAAAGCCCTCCTTGCGTCCTCCAATTCCTCGTCATAGAGGATTGTATTCATGGTCACATAAACCTTTACGCCGAAAAGATGTGCATACTCCACCGCCTTGCGAATATCCTCCGCCGTATTGCCTGCCGAAACCCTTGCCCCAAAGCGTTCGAAGCCCATATAGACTGCGTCTGCTCCCGCATCTATGGCGGCAAGTGCAGTTTCAAGGTTGCGAGCCGGTGAAAGCAACTCCAATTTCCTTTGTTTCATCGATTCAGATGGCTGTTCCATGATTTTCTTTCGAGCATTCAGTGTTTTCGATAGGCGTTTTGCAATCAATATTGCTTAGGACATGGATATTATTATCAGCACCTGTGCCGCCAAAACCCTGAGGAACATCGTCAGAGGATAAACCGTGGCGTATGCGACGGCAGGCTTATCGCTTCCGGATTGTTCATTGGCAAAGGCAAGTGCCGGAGGGTCTGTCGTATTTCCCGCAAGAAATCCGCAAAGAGAAGGATAAGTTACATGGAACTTCTTCACGGCTATGCAACCCACAACGATGAGCGGCAGAAGCGTTATAACAAGTCCATAGACCGCCCAAATCCAACCTCCCGAAGCTATTGCAGAGAAGAAGTTCCTGCCTGCCGACAAACCGACGGAGGCAAGGAAGAGGGCTATGCCGCATTCCCGCAACATCATGTTGGCGGAAGTGGTGGTGTAGGTAACGATTTTGTAATACGGTCCGAAGCGTCCCATGAGTATTGCGATAATCAAAGGTCCTCCCGCAAGCCCCAATTTCACGCTTTGCGGCAAGAAAGGGAATGAAACAGGTATGGAACCGAATATCACGCCTATTGCAATGCCGAGAAATATAGGTATAAGGTTGGGAGACTCCAATCGCTTCATCTGATTGCCCAACAGCGAGGATACCTTCTCCACATTCGATTGCTCGCCCACAAGGGTAACCCTGTCGCCTGCCTGCAATATCAAATCCTTTGCTGCAATCAAGTCTATACCGTTGCGGTTTATTCTCGTTATGGTAACCTTGTAGAGACTGCGAATGTGCAAGGAACCGATCTTCTTGCCGTTCACCTCCGGTTTCGTAACCACTGCACGACGAGAAACAAGTGTGTGGTCGGGGGTTTCCCAATCCTCCTCTCCCGTTTCGGCTTTTCTGCCGAGCAACATGACGACTGCCTCCTCGTTATCGGCGTGGGTTACAAGGCGGAGCGTATCTCCTGCCTGCAAAACGGTGTCATCATTCGCCGGTTCCACCTTTCCGTCCGCATGTCTGACCCTCGAAACCACCACGGCGGTCTTGAAGTTCTTCATTATATCGGAAAAACGTCTGCCCACCACGCCTTGGTTCTCTATAAGCACGTGCAGTTTTTTCATGGTGGCGTTATGTTTCTCCGCCTCTTCTTCCTGCATCTGCGAAGAGGGTTTCATCTTGCAAAGAAACTTTATTATATATGGTGCAAAGATTATTCCCAATACACCCAAGGGGTATGCCACGGCGTATGCCGTTGCAAGCAAATCGCCCGATGAGGCATCGGAATCGGCAAGCGTCGCCTGAGCCGCTCCGAGCGAAGGAGTATTGGTCACGGCACCCGAAAGCACTCCCGTCATCGTACTCAGGCTCTCTCCGGATAGCAGATGTATGACGTATGTAACGACACATGAGAGAACTATGGAGAAAGCTGCAAGCAAATTGAGCTTCAATCCGCCCTGCCGAAGCGAGGCAAAGAAGCCGGGACCGAGCTGCAAGCCTATCGAATAGACGAACAAAATCAATCCGAAGTCCTTTATGAATGTCGAAATACCTGCCTCCGGAACCAATCCGAAGTGTCCGAGAACTATTCCGACGAACAAAATCCATGTAATACCGAGACTTATGCCGAAAATCTTCAACCTGCCGAGCATTATGCCCACGGCAATGGTGAAAGACAGCAACAAAACGGAAGAAGCCACCGAATGACCGGTCAGCAATTCATAAAACCAATCCATAAATCGAATATTTCAAGTTTCAAACCTGTGTTACAAATTATGTATTGTACAATCGGGGATAAAGGAATGGCGAAAGAAATAAACACCAAACTAACTTCGAATGAGACCAAATATCGAAATAAATACACCTTTAACCATATCCTTATCTCCCGAAAGATACAATTCATAAACAATAACGGCAGGTCTTCTGACTTGTATCCCGAAAGAGCCTCCTTCCCATTCGAATGAACAGTGGTTAATGGCCTTCGGTTTATCCGATACTCACAGCTACGGGTTTAGTTCCTGACTTTCACAGGATTCCCTTTTAATTCGCTCTATGCGAAAACCGTCTGTTTGCGTCTGCAAAGATATTGCTTATTTCCCAAACGACAAAATAATTTCAAGAAAATTTACTTCATCGCTCTAAATCAGCAATCTTTTGTACATCTGTATGGTGTTTTCCAAACCGAAGTAAAGGGCGTCGCTTATCAAAGCATGACCTATCGACACCTCTTCGAGGTTCGGTATCATCTGATGAAAGTATTGCAGATTTTCAAGGTTCAAATCATGTCCGGCGTTCAAGCCCAAGCCGCATTCCTCTGCCTTGCGTGCCGCAATGACGAACTTTTCTATCGCTTTTTCCCTGTTCTGCTTGTAGTTTGCGGCGTAACTCTCCGTGTAAAGCTCCACTCTGTCGGCACCGCACCGCTTTGCTCCCTCCACCATCGCACAATCCGCCTCCACAAAGACCGATACCCTGCACACTTTCTTCAATCTGCCGACAATCTCCTTCAATTCCGTTTCTCTCTTCACCGTATCCCAACCGGCATTCGAGGTAAGCACATCGGGAGCATCGGGAACAAGCGTTACCTGTGCCGGTTTTATCTCCTCGATTAAAGACATGAACCTCTCCGAAGGGTAACCCTCTATGTTGAATTCCTCCGTCAACACAGGCTTCAACTCTCTCACATCGCTGTACCTTATATGTCGTTCATCGGGACGGGGGTGAACCGTTATTCCCTCCGCCCCGAACCTCTCGCAATCCAAGGCAACCTTAATCACATCGGGAACATTTCCACCGCGTGCGTTCCTTATCGTTGCCACTTTGTTGATGTTAACACTCAATCTTGTCATTTCTCTTTACACTCTTTTCAAACGAAGCGAACACTGCTTCGCCATGCAAAATTACAACCAAAATTCAAACCCGCAAAGCCGAAAACCCTTTATTCCGAACAAGAAAAAGCAACCTGAAAACCTGCTTTCTCAAAGGTCTGAATACCAAAGCGAACCGACACATCGAAAGCTCGGATAAACCATACTGCGTTTCAATCCGAAGATTGCATGATATGGTTTCACGAGGGCTTTCTTTTGTCAGGATATACTTTCCTTTCAGGGCTTTGCGTTGTGGTTCGGTGTTTATGGATTACCGATTTTGCGGTATGGGTGCAGGCTTCTGGCAAATAAAAATGCTTTTTTCCGACATGCCCTGTAACTTTTGCCGCCTCTCGGGGGTCTTAGGATAAAAGCTGCAAAAAAAAGAAGTGAGCGAAAAGGAGTTTCAACTGCATATAAAACTGCACTCGGATGGTTTGTTCCGTTACCTTGTAAAGAACCTTGGGGATTCGGACTCTGCAAAGGACGTTTTACAGGATACTTTTATCTCGCTTTGGAAGCATGAAGGGGAGATTGATCAAGAAAAGGTGAAGAGTTGGCTTTTTGCAACGGCTCATAACAATATGTTGAAGAGCATTCGCCACGAGAAAGTGCGGCAGAACGCCGTCTTCAACGCAGAACCGACCACGGACAAGTTGGAAAACGAGCAGTTGATCGACTATCTGACGAGCCGTTTGGGCGAGAAGATGCGACAGTGTCTGATGTTGAAGGATTGGCAGGGCTTCTCGATCAGGGAGATTGCAGAGATAATGCAAATGAGTGAGGAAAACGTGAAAGTAAACATCTTTCGGGCAAGGGTGAAGCTCAAAGAGTTGAAATCGAAGCTATAAAAATGACATGAAAATAAGGAAAGAAAACATAGAGGCTTTGCTTTTCGATTATGCGGAGGGCAATTTGAACAGAGAGGAGGAAAAGGCGTTGGAGGCGTTCTTGGAAAAGAATCCGCAATACGCTGCTCTCTTGCAGGCTTACGACAGAGAGGAGAAATTGGAAGAGCCTTCGGACATAGTATTCGAGGACAAGGATGGTTTGTTCCGCCTTGCCTCGGGAAAGAAGAAGAAATCCTTGGTATTGAAAGTGCCTTCGTATGCGTGGATTTCCGCTGCCGCAGCCGTGCTTCTGTTGCTTGTCGTGCTGTTGCCGCTTTCCGATGACGACCGAAGACAGGAACAAGTCGCAAGCACTGCTCTTGCCGATAAGGTTTCGCAGAAAACATGCACTGAGAAGAGCATTGGAAAAGAGCTTGTTGCCAAGGATGAAAATAAAACGCCGGTTCACGAAAATAAATCGGAGATTGAAAAGAAAGAATCGGCGGTTTATTCCGGCGAAACGGCGATTGAAAAAAGCGATGTGCCGCAGGAGGTGAAACCGGAGGTCGGAAGCGAGGAAACGGAGCGTGAAGAAACCGCATCGAAGGCTTTATTGGCGGTGGAAGAAGTCATGCCTCCTGTGCAGGAAGAGACAAAGAAGATCATAAAGGAATACCGCCATGAGCATTACACCTACGAAGAGAGGTCGTTGGCAAGCCTGATTAAGGATTACACGCCTGTGGAGGAGACGATTGCCAAAGCCACGGAAACAGCTCGACAGAAGGGTGCGGAGGCTTTGGGCAAAATCACAGGCTTTCTCTCGAAGATAAGAGACAAAGGGCGTTACACCACATACACGGAGGTGAGACGCAGCGTCAATGTGAAATCATAGGAAAACAGAACAATAAAAACATATTCGATATGAAGAAAAAAATCATTCTCATCGGGGCATTCCTATCGGCCTGCCTCGCATTCGGCAAGACAAACGCACAGGATTTCGTCGATGACAGTGCGTCATTCGTAGCGGATTACAAAGGTTACGGCAAGACAATCCGCATACACAGCGGGGAGACGAAAAAACTTATCGGTTACATCAGCGTACTTTCAAAGCAAGAGGCTGAAAACAAACGAGATGTAAAGACTTTGGAGAGAGACAAAGATTATCTGCTTGAAAAAATCAACAATGAACTTGAAAAGACTTGTTATACGGCAAACAAATCTCTCACCTCATCGGACACTCTCTTCATTCAAGCCGATTCCGTTGTCATTTCAAAGGCGGTAATCGACAAAGATGATGACGGAAATAAAAATATGATAATCGGAACCATGATTTACGATGGCGAAAACAGCGTGGGGCTTTCACAAAACGTCCATATGAAAGGTGTATCCGGACGTTTTACCGATGCCATATCTGAAATCATCGATTCATTTGATGAACTCAATAGTTCTGCAAAGAGTGAACAAATTTGCGAAAAACCTTCCCGCAGAAGTCATTCGACAGGATTGGTATGGGGTTACGGATATTTGAATTGGGCAGAAGGCGAGTTCTTCTCTACTCCTGCTTCGAACGATTCCTATAACTTGAAATGGTCGAACCGTTGGGACATCATGTTCCGTTACACCTTCCTTCCGGACAATCCCGTTTCCGTCACAACCGGTATAGGTTACCAGAGCAATGTATTCAATTTCGACTTCGAGACAGGCAATGCCCCTGCGGGCGGTATCAGCCTTCCCGATGATATAACGCCAAAGAAATACAAATTGGTGGCTCGCTACATAACCGTGCCTTTGATTGCGAACTTCCGTTTGGCTAAGAACTTATACATACATGCAGGAGTAATCGGCGGCTTGAATTACCGCAATTCGCACACGGGCTTCAAAACCGTGTATAACGAAAACGGAGAAAAGAAAGAAGCCGGTACGGGAAGCCGCTTCAAACAGTTCAACACCTTCAAGGCAGAGGCTCTGCTCGGAATAGAGTTCGGCGGTTGGACGTTCTATGCAAGCCACAACCTGACCGACATCTTCGAGGACACATACGAGAAAAGCCTCAAACCATTCTCTTTCGGCATAATGATAGACCTATAATTCAACATACCGAATCATAAGGGGAGTTTCCCGAACGAAAAAGGGCGTCCGCTGAACCGAACGCCCTTTGTTTATACCTTTCTCTTTACCTTTATGAGGTAATCTATGTTTTATGCCACCCCATCCGCTATCTGTCTTTGCTTTGCCATATCGTAATTCTTCCGATTGAGCTGCAAAGATACGAATATTTAATGCAAATTCCCGATTTCGGCGTAAAATCGGGAATTACATGCCGAATTTTACGCCTAAATCAGGAATTTGAAACAAAGACGTAGGGAACAATAGCTGCTCTGAAACCTCGACAATTTCACCTTCTCTCCAACCAAAGCGAGAAAAAGCGATCATAAATGCAGTAACGTTCCCTATCGTCCTTCAAAACAAGACCTTTATCACGCAAAGCGGTCAAAGCCTGACGCACACTGCTTGGTGCCGTAAGGTTATACTTCTTCAAGAAATTACCATCCAAAGGTTTGGCTACGGTCTTTTCCTTTGCCAAAGCCTGCAAAAGACGTAATTGTCCTTTGGTAATCATCTCGCAATATGTCTTATAGGTCGCCTCTTCTTCATTCAGCACATCATTTATAACGCTATCGGCGACTTCCGAAGTATATTCTTCGAGATGTTTTGCAAAAAGCAAATTCATCATGTACTGAACGTACCATGTGTGTCCGAACATCTTATCATATATATACTCGAAAACCTCTTCCGGCAATTCCATTCCGGCATCGGAAAACAATCCTCGGGCAAATTCACAATATGTTTCGCACGGAATTTCCTTCAATCCCACCTTTTGAGTACTTTGATAGAAAGGACGGTTGACGGAAGTGAACATCGCGTCCATGATATGCTTCTTGCTGCCTGCAAAAACGAAATGAACATTCGGTGAAAATTGTATATGCGAACGCAACAAAGCCTCCGTACCTTTTTCCGGATAGTCTGTAATCTGCTGAAATTCGTCTATGGCTATATAACAGCGTCTTCCGGAGGTTTCCATGTAGTCGAATATTTCTTTCAAACCTGCTTCTGCTTCATTTGCCTGCAATGAAAAACTCATACTCGGCTGTCCCGTGAACTCATCAAAAGAGAATACGGGACGCAAAGAACGAAAGAACGTTCCTATCCGCCTGACAACAGCCTCCGAGTATGTATCGAGCGAACCGATTATGGTTTTTGAAAGCAAGAGAACGAACTCTTCAAGGTTTTGTGTGGAGAATATATCCACATAAAAACACCTGACATCAGGTTCCATTGCAGTCAACTCATCAAAAACACGATGTATCAAGCCAGTCTTACCCATACGGCGGGGACTTATCAAGGATACATTCCTGTTATTGCCCAAAGCTTCAATAATCTTTGCCGCCTCTGCTTCCCTGTCGCAGAAATATCTTCTGCCGCAATAGCCCGAAATCACAAACGGATTGCTCAACTCTTTCATATATTCACCTTTATGCTTGGCCTCTGTCTCCAATTCTTTTCACGGAGCAAAGATAATCATAAAACACGAAACGCAAAATATGCAATGAATTTTACATGAGTAAAAAGAAAGCGTCCGCAATGCCAAACCATCGACATCACGGACGCTTTCTCTGTTTTATCCCGACCTGTAAATCTAACAACTCGTCAAAGCAATCAACTTATCTATGATATAGCCACGCTATGAAAACTGACGAATGACATAAGTACACCATTGGCGAAACTGAGTTGCACGAATGGAGTCGACATGATAACCAACAGATATTATAGCATCGAGGTTATAGAACTTTGTCATATAGTTTTTACCATCTGCGGCAGTTGCCGAGTTTTTCTCGGTAACTGAACGTTCTTCTAATTCACCACTTTTGAAGATGTTTTTCAAATGCAGCCCAATATTATCGGTAGAGCAATCGAAGAGCATAGCCATTACCTTTTGTGTCCTCATATCGTTTCATCTTTATATAGCACTTGAACACCATGTTCTTTGCCCTCTGCCACAAAAGTAAGGAACTCCGCTATACTGTTTCGTATTTCAAATTTCTTTGGCAGGTGCCAGTATCAATGCATGCTATTAAAAGTCTCCACATCTTTATTCAAATCAAGATGCGGCAGAGTTTTGAACACCTTATACACCAAATCGCTTTTAGGGGCTATTATAACCCAACAAGTGAGGAATATAATCATGAAATCGACATAAAGAGAGCGATTGTTATAGTACCATTTTTCAAGTTCGCCTTTTTGAGGTTGCACATATAAGCGAGCAAACTCAACCGGATCTTTTGCTTTGGAAATATAATATTCTTCATCGCGGAAGATGACGGAACCAATACCGGATAACCCGGGCTTTACCTTAGAAATACATTCTTTTACATCGTCAGAATATAAATCAAAGGTATTTTTTACCAAAGGTCTTGGTCCGATTATACTCATATTTCCAATGAGTATATTGATTAACTGTGGCAATTCATTGATTTTTGTTTTTCGTAGGAATTTACCCATAGGCAAAACCCTCGGGTCATTACGAGTTGTTATTGTTCCGGTTCCTATATTGGGAGAGTTCTTCAACATTGTTGCAAATTTCCAAATATAGAAAGGCTTTCCACCTTTACCGATACGTTCTTGAAAATAAAAGACATAATGCTCACCCGTAAGCAATAGTCCAATAATAACAGGTATCAACAAGGGTGATAAGACACATAACGCCAATAATGCCATCAAAAAATCAAAGCATCTCTTTACAAAATTATACATATTACATCTTCTGATCTAAGTTCTTACCTTTTTCCTCATGCTCAAAATTCGGTATAAACTCCTTCAACAAAGTTACCACCTCTTCTTTCTTGAAGTCATCTTTTTGGAATAAAGTTTCCATTTTATGGAAGAAAGATATGATTTCATCTTTCGGTCTGCAAGGATAATTTTCTATAACTCCAAGTGAAGAGAAACGTTGCATATTCAACTGCTCTCCCTGCACATAAAATTCTTCATAACCTTTCTCTCCGGTTGTGTCGGAAGAGAAATAAAATACGGGATAAGTGTCAGTATCTTCCGGCATTTCAGCAGCAAATTTTCTCGCTTCTTCCTCGCTTTCACAGTATTTGATTTTATAACCGAGGCTGTGAAGAAATTCATCACAAATTGCTGAAAAGGTCATCATTTGTTTCTCTCCAAGCTTAGGGAAAAATATCTCACCGCTTTGTCCCAACATACATGCCAACATACATATCTGTCCGCTCTCTTCGGGAGAAACAAAATACCTCTTAACGTCATTAGGCGATGATAATGGTTGACGTTTCATCATTCTCTCAATAAAGCCTGCTAAAAGAGAGCCATTGGAAAATGCAACATTTGCAAATCTGGCTGTCGTAATCTTAAACTGCTTTGAATATGACATTATCATTTCCTCCATAACCTTCTTAGAGCAACCCATTATATTGACGGGATTAGCAGCTTTGTCTGTAGAAACACAAAAAAAGTGCTTTGGTGGAAATTCTACCAATAAATCCAATAGTTTTTTTGCCTTCAAAACATTGTTCTCAATCAAGGCTTCTACTGAATATTGATCTTTCTCACTTCTCACATGTTTATGAGCAGAAAAATTCGCAACAATATCAAACCCTCCTTCATTGCGGAATATCTTCTCAAATATAGGGTCGGCAAAATTCAAAGGATATGTTCTGTAATCCGAAGGAACATACATTTTATAAGTGGAACGCAAATCCCTTGTTAACTCTGTCAAACCGTTCTCGCTTATATCGACCACGACCAATTTACTCGGGCGAAACGGCAAGACAGCTCTTATATATGAAGAACCTATCGTTCCTGCCCCTCCTATTACCAAAACGCTTTTACCTTCTATCTCTGCCCTAAGTTGCTCTCTATTCTTTTCTATATCACCTAAAAACATCGATTCTTGTCGAGAGGTGATATATTTCGATATAAAGTTACCGATATTTATCATCTGTACAATCCTTTCTTTATGTTCTCATAATAATCCGAAATAATAACTGTACTTGGTATATTTACCACTCTGTCCTCCAACCACTGTGCATTGCTCAAATCACCGCACTGACAACCTTTGTACATATCCAATTTGTTATTAAGCACCCATATAGGACGAGTCATAATACCATTATCATTCGTATAGGTCAAGAAAGCATCTCTTTCTTCCTTATCCCTCAAAATCACAGCATTCAACCAATAGTTTGACCTGCAATTCTCCGGCTCTGTAAAAAATTCTACGTCTTTATCAGCAAAAAATGCCTTATATTTATCCGTCAACTTTCTTTTCTGCTCAACAAAGAATGCACACTGTTCGATTTGACCTAAGCCCAAGGCAGCTGCAAGGTTTGTCAATCTGTAATTATAGGCAGTGTAATCGTGATTGTATTCCCAACGATGCGGCACCTTGGCTGTTGTGGTTATATGCTTAGCCAACTTAGCCAACTTTTCATCTTGGGTCAAAATCATTCCGCCTCCTCCTGTGGTTATCACCTTATTGCCATTAAAACTCAAAGCTGCCAACTTGCCGAATAATCCCGTATGCTTACCTTTGTAAAAACTACCAATGCTCTCAGCCGCATCTTCAACCAAAGCAATATTGTAACGTTCACAAACCTCCGATAATCCATCCAAATCACAAGAATGTCCGAAAGTATGCATTGGAACAACTGCTGCAAAACGTTTACCTGTCTTATTGTTATATGTATAACCATCAACACCTTTCCGAGCATTTTCTCGCAAAAAGTCTTCCAACTTTTCCGCACTCATACCCATGGTATGTTTATCGACATCAATAAATACAGGCTTTGCCCCTGTATAAGAAATAGCATTACAAGTAGCAATAAAAGATACAGGTTGCGTTATCACCTCTTCTTCCGGTCTGACACCTGCCAACAAAAGACAAATATGCAAAGCAGAAGTACCATTAACCGCCGCAACAGCAAACTTGCTGCCGGTATAATCACATATTGCTTGCTCGAACCTTCCAACGTATTCACCAACAGAAGAAACGAAATTGCTATCCATCGCATCCATCAGATACTTACGCTCATTTCCAATAAACCGAGGGTCATGCAAAATAATCATACCCTCCTTTTGTGCAAATACTTCCCGCACAAAATCCGTAAACTCTCTAAAATCCATAATTCTATTTATTCTTTCGCAATCACCAGACATTGCATATTCACAACTATCATATTAACAGGTATCTGCTTATTATTATTTCATTACACATGATAACAATACTATCACAAATCTCGATGGCATTCATGCCATAAAAACTATAAACGTATCCTTCATTCTTTATCACCACCTTGATTATATCTTTTAACATTTCATATACCGAGAAATTGCAAATAACTTATTCACACTATATCCAGCAATTAAAAAAACGAATTGACTAACCTATTTTTATCCATTGAACTTAAAAATATTTTACTTCATAAATGGTAACTTCACAATTCCCATCAATGATCCCCACCCATACGACACATGTAATACAACGAAACTTACCAGCAGATATAAAAAGTTCAGCCCCTTATCAATAGCCAATTTCGCACTCACAAAACCAACAACTAGCAGATATGCACATAAAGCGAATGCTGTAACACATAATACCGGCCACCACACTATTCCAACCAATGTAGGCACAATGAGCGAGAACACAAACGCCAAAGGCACAAAATGACGAACTGAAAGTGAGTGCATATCATTGGTGTAATACACAGTCAAAATATTCCATTTACCATTGCCATAGTTATTTTTTGCCAAAGCTTTATACGTCTCACGCGCTAAATACGTGCAATAAGTGTCTGGCACAATCACAATTTTGCCACCACCACGAATGATACGTTTATTCAATTCAATATCTTGATTACGTACTAACCGTACATCATACATACCGTACTTATAAAACACATCTCGTTTCCAACACCCAAATGGAACCGTCTCTACCTCCTGTACACCTGTAATGCCAATACGGAACGTAGAGTTACCAACACCAAACTTATTACTCAATACCTCACGTATGGCAAGCGTCTTTGGTGTCTTGTTCAACACATCAGTTCTGCACACCGCACCAACATTGTCTGCATCATACTTTTTCAATGCAGCCACTAATACCGAAAAATAATTCTTCTCGTAGGTCGTATGAGCATCAAGTCGCATAATTATATCACCACGACTTGCATCAATACCATAATTCATTGCATACGGAACAATCATTTCCGGATTATCCAACAATCTTATAAATGGATATTTTGCAATATAAGATTTTACTATATCTCTCGTTCTATCTGTACTCAAACCATCAACAAACAATATTTCCAAATCATTTGTTGGGTAATCTTGCTCAAGAATAGAATCAATACACTTAGTTATATACTTTTCTTCATTATATATAGGACAAATAACAGATAACATACTATCTTACAATCTTCCGTCAATAATATTTCTATCTAATATTCCTTTTACATCGTAAACAACGCCGACTTCTTTTACAAGACTTTTGATGTCTAAGTTCAAGAACTCTTTGTGAGCTACTGCCAAAATGACTGCATCATACTTTCTTTTCGGCAAATTGCTGACAATATCTATTCCATATTCGTGTTTTACGCTCTCAACATCAGCCCAAGGATCATACACGGTAACGTTACTCGTATATTCTTGCAATGTGTGAAATATGTCCACTACCTTTGTATTACGAATATCAGGACAATTTTCCTTGAATGTTATACCCAAAATTAAAATATTCGCATCCTTAACCATTACTCCCTTCTTATTCATGGCTTTTATCGTTTGATTGGCAACATATGCCCCCATTCCGTCATTCAATCGTCTTGCATTACTCATCACTCTCGGCAAAACACCATAAACCTGAGCTTTCTGAATAAGATAATACGGATCTACGCTTATACAATGACCACCTACTAATCCGGGGCTAAGTTTGATAAAATTCCACTTCGAAGCTGCCGCATCTATTACATCATGAGTGTCAATACCCATTGCATTGAAAATCTTAGCCAATTCATTCATAAAAGCTATGTTTACATCTCTTTGGCTATTTTCTATTATCTTTGATGCCTCAGCTACCTTTATTGTTGGTGCTTTATGGGTGCCATTTACTAAAACACTATTATAAACCCCGTCTACTAAATCTGCAATTTCCGGAGTTGAACCGGAGGTAACCTTTTTGATTTTTTCTACCGTGTGTTCTTTATCCCCCGGATTTATCCTTTCAGGTGAATAGCCTGCGAAGAAATCAACATTGAATTTCAATCCCGACACACGTTCAACAACAGGAAGACATTCTTCTTCTGTTACTCCGGGATAAACTGTTGATTCATATACGACAATATCTCCCTTCGAAAGAACCTTTCCTACTGTTTCACTCGCTCCCCATAAAGGTTTCAAATCCGGACGATTATTTTCATCTACAGGTGTAGGAACTGCAACAACATAAAAATTACATGATTTGATTTCGTTCAAATCTGTTGTACAACGAAAACCATATTTTGCGATAGCTTCTTGCAGCAATTCATCACTTACCTCCAAGGTAGCATCATGACCACTCATCAAACCATCAACACGTTGTTGATTCATATCAAAACCTATCGTAGAAAACTTTGTCGAAAAAAGTCTCGCTAACGGCAAGCCGACATAACCCAAGCCTATAACAGCTATTTTTACTTCTTGCATATACATATCTCTTATCATATTTCTCAAATTAAAATTCAATCTGACGAATTTACCACCTTACATGGTACACCGACTGCTGTAACATCTGCCGGTATTGATTTATTTACCAACCCCATTGCACCGATAACAGCATTTTTTCCTATTTCTATATCATGACGTGCTGTTATGGATGCACGCATACCTATGTATGCACCATCTTTTATTACTATCATGTTATGATCTTGTTTGCGTCCATGACAAGCAAAATACACTCCATAAGAAATAGTAACATTGTTGCCAATAACGATTTTGTCAACACACAAATCGTCCAAATAGCATTTCATACCGATAAAAGTACCCTTTCCTATCTTGAATCCACATAATCTATAAAGTGCAATTCTCACAGGATTCAGTACACAATTCGGAGCTATGTTTTGACATATCGCTTTACGAAGCAAATGCCAACACTCCGCAATGATTGAACGTTTATAGTAGTAAGGTATATCATTCCATGTCGCACTTGGATGCCTTAATTTATAAATCAATACTAGCACTCGTATGTGCGAGGGGGGGTAATTTTATATTAAACATAATATTTATTATTAAAATAACACTCAGATCATCTCTGTACATTACTGCAGCAACCACTTCCAACAAACTTGACCTCCATGCACCTTCCGTCATTCAATATGATTGTCTTCTTTCTCCCACGTAATTATCGAAGACCTCTTCAACGCATACAATACAACTTATCTCTTCAATCTCGTAAAAAAATACGATTAATTGCTGGCTATTTCTTGACTAATAGTCGTGCATTTGATTCGAGTAAAAAGAGTCAACCTTACTCAAATCGCAAGACGAAAATGCAGATGAGTAACTTAAATGTTGTCTTTTCTAATTTCTTTCGAAGTACAAAACAATCAAACTACTAGCCATAAGCCACACATATAATGCACATTATTAGAATAATACATAATTTTCTACACATAATAACGATCCTTGCCAATAAGTATGTCAGCAATACAACGGCAAACTTGACCATCCCATAAGGTTTGACAGCCTGCGACATTCTGCTATAAGCCTCCATATCATCAAGCAATGTGTTCTAATATTGTAGGACTCAGTATCTACAAGATGAACGATACCGCTTGCCAATGCCTCAGGACTGGTTTTGAAAACGAACATTATTTTCTGTGTCATAATATCCTGTATTTCTACATTTATCCCCTCATTAACTTTTCGGCAAACTCAAAGAAGTCTGCAACATTCTTGAAGTTATCGAACTGCTGACAATACATACTTGCAATAGGTTCAGGATACCTTTGCCGTATATCTGCCTTTATCATATTTGCTAAAGCCTCCTTGGTATAGGCTTTCAGCAATTCGTTGTATTGTTCCTCGGTCATAATCTACTTGTTTTCTATCCATTGATATGTAAACACATTGGACAGCTCTTGCTTCCTTGAACGCCAAGTTCCATCCCATTGAAGGCGAATCGTTTTTACTTGCGGCTTTAGATTGTCACATATAACTTTGAATGTTATATCTATAATACCCGAACAATTCTCTGGACGAATCAAGCAAGACCTCCCGATAAATAAATTCAGAGAAGGAACAACAGGCTTTCCTTTAGGAGATGATGGCGTTTTGATTTTCTGCAATGATAGCCACACTACAGATTTCTCTCCATACTTAGGTAAATTAATCGCATCATTCCCTTTATCCAACAACAATGCAAAAGGCTCTTCCAACAAATCCTCGCTAGTTAAGCTATCACAACTCTGCCGATAAACTATTCGCTCCACAAAGATACTCATGTTATTGGCTGTAGCCTTACCCATATTAGAAAATCTCAGCATTGCTGTATATGTACCAGCCACATCATTTTCACCATCATGAATCAATTGTTCTCTTAAATCATCCATGGAAGTTTCAATATGAAGGTTTGGTCTATACCAACGAGCCATCCAATCCTCCTTGAACAATGCTACTATGACTGCAGCCAAAGGACCAATCGCTTGCAATACTCGCAAGAACCAATCCCAAAAGCCATGACTACAAACTGGAAGCAATGGGGTCGGGCAAATGCCATGGTACAAGCAATATGGGACACAAAGCCCAATAAAAATACCCAATAGCAACGCAAGCAAAGCAAATGCCAATACTATTTTATTCATAACTTACATCAACGAATATGTATTATACGATGAATCCTGTCCATCGTAGATCATCACCACATTGCCATTTACATTGCCTGAGAAGAATGAGGACGAGCCATAATCATAGCCACTAAAAGAATTTCCATTCTTATTGATGGTTGTAAACGAGTTGGTATTCATATCATACAAACTTGTAAAAGAACCAGTAACAATACTATTGCGCTGCATATCTAACACATGGATATTGTCAACACCTCCTGAGCAAGTGAACAAACATATATTGCCAGTTCCAAAATCATATACAGACTGGAACCTCTGATTTTCCGCCCTGCCTATTATCAAGGCAAGGCATGCACGCTTAGCTGAATCCATAGGCAAGACTAATTATCTTTTTTCTCTTTGCATTCTTCTACAAATTGCTCTACATCGACAACATTATAAATATACGAGCCGTTCTTGGCATCCTTTACTTCTTTTGAATCTTTTAGATCTTTAGCTTCTCCAAACAACTGCAAAACAATTTCCTCTAATCCACATTCTTTACAACGAGCCGTATCGAATTTTATATCAAAATATGAAGCCTCACGTTTATTAATATGTAATGAGAGCTTCACATCTTTATCAGAGCCTCCCATTTTAACAACAACCTTCGTTATTTTTACAAAATTAAAATCTCGCTTATCAGTATCTTGTCCATCTCTAAACCAAGCATTATAACCTAAAGATATTCGACGAAATTGCTTCAATATATGTTTGAACTGTTTCTTATTACTGATTGTGTACTGTTCTGTCATAATGCAAGTATTGCCATCACTAGCCTCAGCATCCACTATGTCTATTCCTTTAAACTCATAACCAGTATCTTTCTGAACATATAACTCCGAGATTTGTTTTCTACCCCATTCTTGAGCATCGTCAGCTATTATCAGAAGCAAAGAGAAGCTATACAGATGCAATTGATAAATGTCTTGGCATGTATGAGAAGATATAGATCTTAATATCTCACGACGCATATAGAATTGGCGAGTATCCTCTTCATCGAAAACATAATCTTCATTTGTACTATAATCAGACTCCAAGAAATATAGCAACATCTTATAAATCAAAAGAGAACTTAATATTCCATGATTATTCTGCTCCAAGGATTTCTGGAATTTAAAATAGAACTTTGGCTGTAATCGAGCAACAAAATATTTTTTATCATTTTCTTCAGCAGCTGAATCAGACTCTATAGCAATTGTACTACAATCTTTTACTCTCCACATTTTAGAACTCATAAAACGAATAACAAAATCATTCATCAAGTTCTGAACCCCACTAAAAGAGAAATCCATAGACAAAACAGGATTCTGTATAAAACACTTCATCATATCTTTTGTCTTATCCATTATTTTCATGGACTTTTCTAGAGGATAACCTAAATCGTGGGTCATTGCAATAATTGACCAAACAGAAAGTTTCTCAAAATCTGAAAATTCAAAGCCCTTTACTATCTCTATTGCATGAATAAATTTCGCTTTGTCACGAAGAAGGATATCTGTACCTATTATCCATACACGAATCACATGTATTACGTGGTCTCTATAATATTCACTTCCACCATATAACAAATTCTCAAACTCATTATATTTTTCAAAATACTCGTAAAGATTCTGAACACCATATGCATAAGGAGCTTTTTTGACATCAGGTTTTCCAAAAGGCTCTCGGGTATCAAAATAACGCAAGCAAACAATAGACTTTTCTATCAGTTTCTTCCACAATATAAGTAAAGGCTTCTTAAATCGAAAAATATCAAATGTATCTTCCGTTAGTTTACTTTTGATTTCTACTAACGACTCGAAAACTTCATCGTCAATAGGATTAGCACATGGTGGCATATTCGCACTTGTACGATAAGACTTAAGCGTAGCTAACATTTGCCCCAAATATCTTTTATCATCACTTTGCATAATCACTTCATTTTAAATTGTCCATAACATGTTTCACTACCTTCTTCTTTTTTAAATGCGTCAATACTTTTTCTAACTGCATTCAAATAAGGAGAATTTTGATATATATTGTAGAAACTATTTTTCCATATATTATCTGGTTCACAACCGAGTTTGGCATTCAAAAGATCACCCTTAAATACCTCACAAGGATATACATTGCCGTCATACCGAACATTTATCTTATCAGATGCTGCCTTGCAATAAATACGACAGTTACTATCAGAATAAGGTAAACCAGTTCTTACCTTTCCTTTATATGCCTCCTTCAATGTCTTAATCAGTTTTGTTACTTCCCGACTGTCTTCACCAGTTAATTTTACTAGTGACAAATTTTCCAAAGCTCTTCCTTGCAATACCAAACGCAAAATACTAACCTTAGAAACTCCCAACTGATAACACATATCGAATATCGACTTCAAATGCTTAAAGTTGACTTGCATCGGAACAACATGTGTTTCAACTACCAAGCCACTCGACACACAATCATTAATCGATTTCTTCATCATATCAAATCCACCAACATCCGTTCCCATTATCTGGTCATACAGAGCAGAAGAATCTGCTTCTACATTGAAGATAACCTTATCTACCATACCTCTTATTGCTTCAATATACTCATTTGGCAATGAAGAGTAAACTTCATCTTTCATATATATGCCGCTGGTATAAACATAGCAAGTTAACTGCTGTTTAGCTATATAGCTGATAATATCTAATATTTGCGGATGAAGGAATGGTTCTCCACCAGAAAGACAAACAGTCTTACAACCGAGACTCTTGGCATCATCTATTACATTCTTGATAATATCAAAAGGAATGATATGTGTAGCCTGCGGATTGGAATGAGATGAGCAATAGATGCAACGATTAGGGCATCTTTGTAAGATCTCAATAGATATTTCACTCAACATAGTTGATTTTTTAGAATAATGTGGGTTCACTCACCTTTAAATGTTCATGAAAGGAATTCACATGCCATTTAGATGGAAACATATAATATATAGAATCGCCTTGCGATTTATATTTCTGCTTAATTCTCTTATTGCCTACTAAAAGGCTGGGCATCTTAGCCCTTAAAAACTTATCGGTTTCGCAAAAGCAATTCTGCAAATCTAAAAGTGTGGGGTCATGACCTTTCAAGGGTCTGAACTCAATATAACCATATCTCTTTTGCAATTCCGTGAAATGCTCTTTTGTATATCTAATGGCATCTTCGTAACTATGACCATGGGATATAAAGCACTTGTCGATACCACGAATGGCTCCGATTCCTGCCACAACAAAAGTATTTTCATCAAAATTGATATATGGTGAATAGTTAAAGTCTATCGTATATTGATAAGCCAGGAAGCCTCCCAAGAAAGAACATCCCCTCAGTAACTGATAAATCTCTTCGAGAGAATGTGCTTTCAGTACTTTATCTATGATGCCTTCTCCTATAACCTCTTCCTTCACCATCGTCAGCCATTTTTCATGCTTCGTTGGCAGATAGTCATAACGCTTATGGGAGCCTGTCATCATATAGGCATTATTGAATATCGGTGCATATCTCTGCCTTTCACTCAACAAAGCACTTATCTTCTTGACATCAAAGTGCTGGATTGTAATCTCACCATAAGTTTGTTCAAGATACTCCCAGGTCTCAATCTTGTTGAAGATCTTGAAGACAAGTATGCGAATAAGCATATCTTCCGGGCTATATCTTCCCACCTTATTATATATGACATTGTGAAGAAGATATTGACTTACCCTATCACAAGCCCGATATACATTGGTAAACTTGTATTTCCGAAGTATTGGGTCTTTTGTAAGGATACGCTTACCTTCACATCTTCGCCAGAACATATTCATCCTTTCCTGAATGAAATAGAAGTAATAGCGAAAGACTTCGTCATTGGGGATAATGGAACTACTTGATGCCATCATCGTAAATGTCTAACTTGGGAAGTTTAAATTTTTTCCAATTACATGGATCTCCATGAATGCCTATAGTAAAATTGTCTTCTAACCAAGAGATAAAAGATTGAATTTGATGCTCAGTTATGGATTTGTATTTTATAGAACGACCATTGCAACAAATATTCAAATGTTCTTTTGGAAGTAAAGGGCAATTATCGCCAAAATAGTAAAACGTCTTAGACAGTAATACTCTTTTACCTCTAACATCTTGATTATATAACTTCTGCTTCTTTAGCATATCTGGATTAGAATGCGCACTTGACTCTTGCACAAGATGTCCATCAACCGTGTGATAGAAATTATCACCATACATCTGAACTAAAGTTCCATTTAACACGGGCTTCTTATACTGAAAACGAGGATCGTTCCAATAATCATCGAAACTGATAATCTCCTCAACTTTCATTACAAAAATCAAGTGACGGAGATTTCCCATGGAAACGCTACCAGTTCCAACAATCCAATCACCTAATTGTAAAGCCTTGCTATCGCGAATTTGTCCTCGACAAACCGCTAAAGACATTGTACCACCAAAAGGATTGGGAGCTAATCCAAAATCATGCTCCAATTTATATGAAAACAAATGCATAATCAACAATCAATATAAATCATCGGATAAATATTACTTGTAGAAAGAGTGCCATCAGGAAGTTCTGCAGGTTCTACCTTTCCTTCAATCATACCAGCAAGTTTGTCAATAGAGTTCCAACTAATAGGAGAGGTTCCATACCGTTTGTAAGCTTCTGGTAATTCTGCATTCTGTGCACATCCATACTTATAAACACCAATAATCTTCTTTCCTTGAAAATGAGCATTTCTTATCTCGTAATTAACCCAAGGACGCTCATGAGTATGCTCACCAATCAATACGATAAAAGTACCTGCCCATCGAATAGCACTACGTATGTATCTTGCAACTGTTGCATCAGCAACATGCTTTCCTTTATGAACAACCTTATTGTCCCTATCTTCCTGTAAGGAACTACTTTTTACAGTATATCCTTTAGCCTTTAATTTATCAAGCAAATCCCTGAGTTTAGGGACATCCTTGCTATGATGACAAATGAAAACATTACTCATAAGCAATATTATTTTATAGCGTTCAACTACCAAGTGTATGCAATCCTTTCAAAACCAGAGCTATTATCTCCGTAACATTGGTTGTTACAAATAACCTTTCGTTATCTTTCTTTGAAAGTCCATTCTTCAAAATATCCATGTTGTTGGAAAATACATCAAGAACTTTAAAGTTCATCTCTTCTTTTTCTTTATCCAAGTAAGAGACGAACTCTTGATATATATGATGAGAACAACACTCCTCAAACAGTTTGTCTGAAGAAGTTTCTCCTTTTATCAGTTGAATTAAGCATGCCGAAGCCCCACCGAAGCCACCCAACAGGAATATCGGATGATTGGCTTTCTCTGCATTGACAGCTTCTTCATAAAGACCAGGCATATACCCCTTGAATCCCGTTACTCTTCCACCCAAGATTATTCGAGCATCTATATGGCTCTCCATCTCTTGGCGCATTGCTTTTAGTGATTCCGCCCAATAATACAAATTTTCAACGGTTGTTGGAGGAAGCATTAAATCACGCAAACCAACAGGAATTGTATCAGGAATCTCTGCTTTCTGACAATTTACACGGCAAGCCTTATATTCTGCTTGTGACGCAGGAGTCATACCTATATATATAGGCCATGCCAAATAGTTGGTGAAATAGTTCTTCAAAGACTTATCTTTCTCGTAAATTCCATACTGATAAGCTAAATCTTTAAATAACTCTGTAAAACCTCCTGGACTTAAGTCACCTCCATAAACAAGATGAGCGCCAGAAATGAGAAGATGCCTTGCAAGTTCTACTGACAAATCCTCAAACATCGTCTTTCCTATTCCTTTAGTGGAAGAATCGGGAGATTCTGATATAGAGATTGCTATATTCTTACCATCCAAGAAACGAGAATTGGCAAAGAGTTGGCTTGGCGTACTAAAAGTAATGTTAGGAAATTGTCGTTTTACGACTTCCAACTCCTCATTGCCCAAAGGTGGCTCTGGATACAATATTTGTTTTACTCTATCAATATTACCTATATTGATGAACTCTGGCATCATCGGTATAACCTTGCCATCCGCTTGCTTGAATTTCTCCAAATACTTTTCTTCATAATATTTGTCCAATGCTGTGCGAAGTAGCAAACAAATCACTTCATCCCATTTTCCATCAAATCGAATCTTTGGCGTGTTACCTAAATAAGGAAAAGTGCGTAGAATCTTACCATTGAACAAGCTAACGACAACAGTTGGCACATGATTTTCCTTACCAACAATTGCTTCTATCCGACACCACTCTCTATCTGAATAAGTTTCTGTCTCCAGTATAACCAAAAGGGATTTCTTAACATTCTCCTTTATTTGGTCGCCAAAACTATATCCATCAAGAATATCATTGGCATCGTAGAAAGAGTTCAATTTAGTATCAGCTCGCAAATGAGCCTTCAACTCATTCGCCTTCTCAATACCTAAATGATCATTATCTTTCTTGGTATGGCTAATGAATATCTGCAACTTTTCATTTGATGCTCGCAAGGTTCTTATCAAATCATCATAGAATCTTATCAAAAATTCTTGCCAACAATCTCGTATATCATAGTTTTGCAGACGAATATACTGTTGTTCCCCTAATTCTGGATGAATTTGAAATGCATATTGGCACAAGGCTACAGGCAAGACTTCTACAGTACCCGCTTTGTCTTCTTTTACAACTTCATCTATATAGTTAGTCCAGTCGGAACCATTAAACATACAAAGGTCTATCAATAACAGCACAACAACTTTGTCTGCATTAATACCTTTTCTAACATCAATGATTCCTCTATTTTCTTGATTTGTCTGAAAATAAACAGGAATGTCGAGTCCATCAACCAATGGCTCATTGGCATTTCTACACAACGAATGATATATATCTTCGTAAACAGAAAGACCACTAGCAAATTGCTTATCATAAGCAACTACTACAGCTAAAGGCGTTTTAAAATCATCCATAATATTATTTAGTATGTCATACATGATTGAAGAAAGAGGATGAGAATTATAAGAGAATGTCCTCATCTGATATTCATATATATTATTATCCCAACGCATATTTATCGCAGCGTCAAAGCCTCATATCCGCTATAAACAAGAACAACCTGCAAATATTTAGGAAGAGCAACGAAAGCTACTTCTTTGAGCTTTACTCAGAAAACATTGTGTTCGTCCCCATAACCTACATCACATGAGCCTCCACTTGGACTGAAGGGGGGATTTTCACCTCATAAACTTATTAGGTGCGTACTTTTCCACAATCATGCCTTTATCGCATAACTACACTTAATGGATCTGAACTATTTATACTAAGATTCTATTCGTCAAAAAAAGACATTAATACTACAAAAAAATCAAATAATTAGCAATCATTCTTGCTGCACTTTTATTTTTCTGCTGATGACTGATAAACACACAACATTTGCCACTATAATATTGATTACCATCACTGTAAACATCTCCTACCATAGCTTTATAATTAAGTTACAGAATTTATTTATTATTCTCTATTCCTACTTCTATGAACAGACAAGCAGTTATCCACGCTTCTCTGCCACAATATATCATCCCCTTACTCTCATCTGTAGCATGAACCACGCAGTTCCTGCATTCATAGAGTCAGATGTCATTGCCCACCTTGGCATTGCCATCCTCATCTTGATCTTGTGGGAGCAAGATGAGGAGGCTTCCTAACTACCAAGGAGACTCCATCCAAATTCAGTTGGCAAGGTATAGATTTTCTTCGATTTTTCCATCACCGCATAGATCTCTGCAGTGATATAACCATAACACGTCTGGGAATTGACTAATTCCCCTCATAACTTCTGCTTTGAAAGTATAGATTATCAAGTAGTTACCTTTTACTTTTAGTGATTACTTTACCCAAGGCTTTAGTAAGCCTAAAGAAAATCATGGGGTAGTTATAATCTATCTCTGAAATGGCGTTGTCCATATCATTAACAGTATATCGTATACATTCGATGAATGCCTCCAAGTTTCTCATATTAATATGAGAGAAGGTTTCCTCGAAGCGATGAATGAACAAGAAGGCAGCATGAGGATTCTTTGCCAAATACAAATGTACTTCCTTTGCTTCGGGAAGCGTATCCTCGTAAATGGTCTTGATACTCTTCTGAAAGCATCGGTAACATTCGCTTTAAAGTTCTTTATCCGACCTAAACCATCTACATTGATATCGAATGGTGAATAGATTGATGCTACCTTCTCTTCAAACTCTCACAACTCTCGAAGTAACCACAAGAGACGCGGAAGAGGCGTGGCATTAGAATGAGTAAGCCATCTTATAGTTAATTATGGGAAATACCTATTTTGTCAAAGAATGCAGCATTTCGTTCTTTTGCCGAATTGAGTAATTGGTCAAAAGAGATTACTTCAAAATAGATTTTCAACTCCGATTTATAACCAAAGTATCCTAAGCTATCATACGTCTTCCTGAAATCGTGTTTCTTGCAAACAGACTGCATACTTAGTGTAAGGTCGCATATCACATAACAATAGGCAGGAATTTCTTCAGACACATTTATTGGTCGCCCACTCTTGGTGGTGGTTTTTCCTCCTCTTATTTTCTCAACATAATCTATACATTGATCTATTGGATTCTTTGTACTATCTTCTGATTCCATATCGTCACGCATCGGCCTTTTGAATTCTACTATTCGTAGCGTAGCAAAAGGCGGTGCGTCCTTTTCTGAAACGAACAAAGGATTATCAAAAATGTTATCAACAAGAATGTCGGGTCGTCGAATAGAATCACAATCTATAACTTCCATAGACTTGAATGTCTTGTCTGAAGCCAAATAGTGGTGAAAGACCAAACGCTCATCAATAATCCAAAGGTTATTATCTTGGAACTTGACTTCATCACTTGTTGTCCGCATTGGCATGATAATTTCATGCACCCTATCTTCTTTGCAATAGCGTCCGTTATCATCCCTTTGCAATGCTGATTCTAACAATTCCAAGATATATTTACGATGTAAAACATACCGTGCAAGGTCTGTTTGTTTTAACTGCTGAGCACTATCAAAATACTTATCAACTCTTTTCCTGTAATCCTCTTCAGATTCTCCAGTTCTTACCTTTAGTATATCATGTCCTTCTTCTATAAGTTGATGTTCTTTCTCCACAAGTTTGTTGTACAGGTATAAATCGATGGATTTTTCTGTTGAGGTCGGATTTACGACTTTCTCGTCATCAGAAAGACCTGCAAAAAGCGGCTTGTAATATGGTGCCTTGGCATCTATGTACTGTGATAATCTATCTTTTCCTGCCAATATGTTCTCACCAAGATACGGAGATAAAAATTCATTCACCTTATCCAGTACATGCTCCCTAATATCATCAAAGTAGACCTGTTCTAACCCCTCAATTTGGGTATTTTGTTCGGCTCTGTCTGGTATAAGGAAGGCATATCTATCGGGGGCAACATGCTCGTCAAAATATGAAGATGTAACAAAGCATTTGTAATAAAAGGAACCATCTTGTGTTTCTATTGCAGAGTCGTATAAGCCTACAATATCTTTTATCCTCTCATTTTTTACGATTCGACTGCCTGCGCAATATGAAATCAAATTTTTGCTTTCAGTTTTTAACCTAACGTGAAGAATGTCAAATATTTCTCCTGCAATTTGAAAAGAGGATTGATTGTTAGGGTTACTATACAAATAGCTATCGTATATTCTTGAAAGATTAGTCTCGTCACATCCATCAATAATTTTAATATCAGGACATGAACCTTCACGAAGAAAAAACCATAAACAATGTTCAAATAATAATTTTGAAATTACTTCTTGCCCATACTTGCTAAGTGTATTTTTGTAGTTGCTTATTAGTCCTCTAAGAATAATTTTTGTGCCAATACTTTTACCTTCCGAATTTATTTCTGGAAAATCTGTGACACCTTCTGCTGTAAAAGAAAAATGTCTGTTCTTTGTCGTGCCATCGCTAGATTTATAGAAACTCTCAATTTCAACGCTTGTAAAACACTTTAGCCACAATAATCTACCAATTCCTTTGCAACCTCTATTTATGCGATACATGGAATCTAACTCACAAAATGAATCGTAATTATCATCATCGAAACCTATACCATTGTCTTCTATTGTTACAGAAACCAATTCTGTTTTCCCTCTAAACAAATCGCCATCAGAAGAGCGATTTAATATAACTCGAATCCTGCCATCTGAAGAATTAAACGAATCGTCTGAAGCCAATCTGTCATCTATCGCATAGATAGAATTTACAACTGCTTCGAAAATAGGAAATAGACATTTAGAAACTGGTAAGTCCGTATTCCTCAGTCGTCCTTTTAAACTAGATTCTAATTTTTTCGCCATAATATTTATTTCGTAAACTCTGCTGGACCAGGTAGAGCAGTCATTTTTAGTCTACATTAAAAAACATGAAAGTAAGCATCTAACCCTTTTGGCAGTACAACTTCATTCTCTGTGTTTACTACGAATGTGAAGTATTTTTTAATATTGCATCTTTAAAATTTTAAACAGGATTAAAAGTGTCTTTGCTATCAATTCATCAACCTTTATATCTTTCACAATCTACCACACAGAATAGGCTACCATAATCCTCGTATGCCTACATCTTAACTATTTTGCCATACCTCAATCAAGATAAGCAACTTCGGTACAGATACTTTGTCTGTCTTTATCTCGGTAATGATGGAGGCTCCAAGACAAAAGTGTCAATTTTCCAACCTAAAACTGACACTTTTTTCATGCTGCCATCAAGGAAACAAACAACAGCATCAAGTTACGTAATCATAAGCACAAGCCACAAATGATACAATCCGGAATATTATTATCATAGCCTTGCTACAATTCACATAATTCATTGCATACTGACTGCATCAAACTCATCTTTCGTCACTATCTATGAATAATTTGAAATCGAAAAAATTTCGTAGTTTCGGATTAACAACTAGCAAGTTCTATATAGATGAGGGCTAAAAATATCTATCAATCACATATCGCCCAAAAGAATCCTTATGACCCACCGCAAAAAGTTGAAAATTCAATTTCTCTACGCCTTTTTGCGACGAGATATTGTTCTCATCAATAATCATATAATACTTCCTTTCGGGATGTTCATCAATAATATATTGCAATAAAAGCGGATAAAAACCTTTTCCACGTTCCTCGTTTATTGTCATGCAAGGTCCTATGTGCCACCCCCCCCGATTATTAATAAATGCAAAAATCGGAAGTTTAGGACAAAGCTGTGCAGTAGACAACACCTTATTATCCCTCAATATCTGATACTCATAAAAGCGTGAACCTCTCAAATACGAACAGATATGCCACAATACATTGTGAATACTATTGAACGGAGGACTGACTCTGCGAAATGAAACATTATGCGTATTAACCCTTCTGATATGACTTCCGGCGTAACAATAATAATTATACATAACTAATTTGATTATATTTCACCTCTTGCCATTGCTTCCATATCAAGCAAAGCCTTAACTTGACGCAGAGGAATTAACTTGCGGAAAGGATATAGCATACATACAGCCATACCTAACCACCACTTGTATTTTATGGAGAGATGGCAATATGCTTTACGGAACTTAAATTTGTCTATCAAGAACGGTTGAATGTTAGAATGATTAGTAATCGAGCGAGTACCATCATTCACATACCTTAGCTTACGCTCCTCCAAATAATAGCGATTCATTTCATATATAAGACCATAATAAGCATATAGTTTCTGATACTTAGGGATGGCCTTCATCGTATGATATTCGCAAATTTCATCTGTCACTTCATTCATGGAGAATGCGACAAGCTTATTAGTTTCTATATCTATTACACCCCAATAGTCATTTTCCGAAGAACTCTTAATACGGTTTTCAAACTCCTCTTTGGTAGGTGCAACAGCCTTTACCTTATAACTGTCAGTAGCAGAAACATAAACATCATATCCATTACTCATAAGATACTCAGCAGTGATTTTCTCAACTCTCATAGTCTTAAAACACTTCTTCACTTGATTACGCATCTTTGAAGACAACTCTTCCATGCCACCAAAGGAATCCTTAATCACATACCAGAATGAAGTCTCTTCTTTGCAGTCAAAGTCATAAACATTGCGAACCATCAGCCCGCCCTTGTTCAACATTTCAGAAACTTCCTTATCCGAAAGTTTAGATTCTAAGTGTGGATCATGAGAATATATCCATGCTCCTTTATAACATCTATAATTCTGGGGGGTAAATCCTACCATATTGTTACTTTCTTTTTTAAAATTATATTGTAAATATGTTGATAATACATAATAAGAGCCTTAGAATGCTCGTCTATATCATCCAACCTCATACCAAACGTTCGTACAATCTCGGAGGTGGTTCGGCCTACTTTTCTTCCATAAAGTATAATTTATAATACTTCATGCCTTTTGTTTTGTCGAATCCTTGTTCTATAAGTTGTTCGCCGTCATAAATATGAATATCAAAATTCTTATCTAGTTTAATCGTTGCCATGGATCCAACATTTTTTCTTCTCAAAACATGGGATGAAACCTCAAACTCATTATCAAATGTGATACCTATCTCAGAAGCTCGTTTATCGGCATATTCAGCAAAAGCTTTTTCTTTCAAATCGTCCCGAAAAATATCACGAGAGTAATCCTCTAGTTTTACATTACTTCTCGCAAAAGCCTCTATAGACCGATTGATATAGCTTGCCTTCTGCACTTTATTATCCAGATTAGGCAATTTGGATATAAATTCCTTGGTTATATTTAACAAATGTTCTGTTTGATTATAACTATTTGCCAATGGCCGAACCTTCAAGAAGTTGTCAATCCAATATTTTGCTTCATTTTTCCTGTTAGTATTATCCACTACAGAAACAATAAAGCCACTCTCTTTTTGAGTATTAAAAATGATACACCCCTTATCTATATGATTAACATTGATACCACTATCACTTTGCATTGTCATTTTTCCTCTTTCTGTTTTAATCCGGAGGAATGTATCCTTGTTCTCCGACTTAAATATACCCAATGCATCACAAGTTGTTGTATCTATAATCACATTTCTCAAATAAACAAGACACAACTCGCCGCTCTTTATATTTGGATGATTGCTATGAGCGTACAAATGTCTTGCAAATGCTTTACTCATTTCTATAAAGACATTTTTATCCTCAAATATTTTACATGCAAACGTATATGCTTCGTTTAAAGACAAACTACTTTCATGCCACATCTGAAAATAATCGTCATTCTTAAATGGAGAGAGCAGATATTTAAGAAGTATTTGATTAGTATTATCATCTAACGACAGTAAATCTTCAGAAAGAAACAACTCTTCACCTAAAGCTTTATTGCCTATAATATGAACAATACTACTTGCTATCTTTATATATTCTGTATAAATCATATAATCTATCGTTTATTTCCGCCAACACACTCCAGTGGTTATTTATCAGAAGAACCATCAAGCCTATAATGACAACTATCACGCTCCATACCCACAACTCTTTATACTTTGCTTTTCTCTCTTTTTGAAAAGACTTATATGTTCCATCTTTTGTGCTTATATCATCAAATAGTTCCTTTTGCTCATTCTCGCTCAACACCTCATTATAAAATCTCCTTGTTTTTGTATATTGAGAATCTATCATATTTATCTTTTCGTCCAACACATATCTAGCATAAAAGAAATATCCAAGACTCAAAATGCAATATAAACCAAGTAAGAGTATTATCTCATCAGGAACAAGTATTGAGGAACTAATATTTTTTGACATGACACGAATTAGAATTGTTGAAAAGGTGAACGTCATGAACGTAAAAAAAATCTTTTTGAAGTCTCCGTCAAATTCATCCACTGTTTTTATTACTTCCTTTTGATAATCCCGCAGTTGTTTTAAAACCTCATTTCTAATACTTATATATTGTCTGACATTTTCCTTCTCGTAGATTCTGTAGTTTGAGATAATTGCATCTATCGTCTTATCATTTATTGATAGTTTTTTTCTATCCGTAAGATTAAGCGAAATAATATTTCTTGCTATTACTAACTTATCAAGAGTATTTCCTCCTATATATACCCATAGGAATATCTCATAATACTGACGTGCCGATAGAGTATCGATATCTATTGATCCAATTGTTGCAGATTCAATTTGGTCCGAAAACGACTTGAATCCATTCAGTTTATACTCAAACACATTGTTAGAGTATTTGATATAATCAAACAAAAAACATATAGCATATATAATCGTGAGCTTATTTAACAGTTTGGTGTATCCGTCATCACCTTGATTCCCTGTCACGAATAAATCCGATGGCATCAGATTATTCTTAATAATTTCACAACAACATAATTGCTTTGCCTTTTGAACGACAGACTGCCTATCAGCTGCAGTTGATATCATGGTAGGAACAAAGTCTTTTGACACAAATGCAATGCTTCCTGCCACAACATCAGCAAAATTACCTTGAATTTCAAAGATTCTATTTGAATTCTCAACTCTATTGTTAAAAACATGAATAATTTGGTCTATAGTAAGCCCATTAAGGTAGTCTAGAAATTTCGCTTTGTCATATACAGATACTACCTCATTGCGAATATCCTTAGATATCCTTATTACTATCCTACGAGAATTGTCTTTATCAATACTGCCATATTGTTTAATGAATTCATCCCAACCGTTATCTCCTTCTGTTGATCTGTAAGATATTTCAGTTGAGGCGGATGCACCACAACTCTCAAGAATAGAAATTTGTAAAGTATCCCTCAAGTTAATTCCTTCAAGACAAATTTTAGCTGGCAAACATTCAGATAAATGCATCTCAAAAACGCATTTTACCTCTTGGATATCCTCAATAGCTTCTACAAAATGTATTCCCTCGTGCGATGAAAACTTTTTTGCGTAGTTATCTAATATTGCTATCATGATCGTGCTAAGCCTTTTGCATATTCGTAACCTTCACGACTTACTATGGTTATACCTTTTCTGCCATCCTCCAAATCAGCTTTCAGAATAACATTTTCGATTCCAGCGACATCATGCTTTATTTTCAAATCAATTTCGTCAGTCAATTTAATATATTCCTTTAGTTTATCTTTTATCTCTTCTGGTACTTTAGTAAAAGTAGCATCAAATTTTCCTGAATTTCTCAGCTTTTCCACCTTATCCTCAAGTTCCGAAATATTAAGAGTAGCATCAAAAGGTGTATGTTGTCCGATAATCGTATTTTTGTAATAATCTAAATCAAAAGTACCTGCCTGTCTCATATAACCAATCGTAGCATTATATAAAATCAAGTAATCCGGCTTGTGATCATTCTTTATTGGGGTGAGAATTTTACTCTTTATTAGGTTGAAAGCTCTTTTCGTGTTCTCTTTATCAGATATACATTCTTCTAGTTCGAGAAAAGTAGAATGCCAATAAGAAGCACATCGCTTAGTAGAATCTGATGCATTAATCTCACCCCAAGTAAACCCATCAGTTTGCTTCCTTATGTTATAAACGCAGGTTTTAAAGATTTGATTCTTGATAGAAAGCCCTGAGCTTTGATTTCCAGATCCCTCTGCAATAAACTCATCATAATCACTTTTTATTAAAATGAGTTTGTGGTCTTTGTCATCTGTCTGCATATCAGCCAGAGCTATAAGCAATATACCTACGGGTATTTTACCTTTCAACTGTGCATGAGCAGTATTAGAATTCTTTTCAGCAATGGCTAAGTCTTTACTCAGTTCTAAACAGTTCCTTTCAATCTCATTGCTATTTATAAGGTTTTCAACTCGCTGTCTAGTTGTTTGTTTATTGACACAAAATTTATACCTTCGTTCAGTTGGAGCAGAAGCACATTTATTCAAAATATTCATTACATAGTTTTCTATGTTATCCATGTTTTCAAAAGAAGCCAACTGAGCACTTCCTATCACATTATCAATCTTGAATATTTTATAATAGTTTATATTCATAATGCATTTACCTTAATTTATATAGTATTTACACCTCTATCTTACCATACTAAAGCATACCCATTTTTCAAAAGTAATGATATACCACATTAGATACTGAGAACAGAAAACTACCTTGTCATAAACCTAGGCGATGTAATATGCTTCGAATAGCTCCAATAATTCGTGTCAGATAAAAGTTTAAGCTATATTCAAAAAGATGTCTCGAAAATATCAGAGAATACTCTCTTATCATCTTTAATTGATTCTTTATTATCGCAAAAATACTTTTCCTAGACATTATTGCACTTCCATTTCTGTATCTGCGATAATAGACTGCATTCTTTGAAGTAAAAGATACTTTGTGAATTTTGTCTGATATTAAGAACATAAACAAACTATCTTCACCATTTTTAAATCGAACATCATATCTTCTCCCCTGTATGAAACTTATTGGAATAAGCTTCATACAGGGTCCGGAAAAGTATTTCCGGACCCTGGATGCGAGTTTGCTGCAATTGTGTTCTATACAATACTTGTACGCATCAGTTATACCATACGGCAATTGTTTCTCTATTTCTCCATCATTAAATGCATAAGGATAACACAACGAAACAGTATCAGGTGCGACTTTATCATACAACTCCTCTAAATATGCTGGCGAAATCAAGTCATCATCATCAATGAAAGTGATGTATTCTCCTTTAGCGTTATCGAGGGCGATGTTGCGGGCATTGCTCACACCGCCTTCATCTGTTTGGGAAAATTGCACCTGCAAATCGCTGTGCTTACCAAGCCAATCCTTGATCTGCGAGTGAAAAGGCTCATTACACCCATTCAGCACCAGCACTAACTCATAATCCGACTTCGAAAAAGTCTGATTATATATAGAATTTAAGCACTCCCATAAATATGACTGCGGCTTATATGTAGGAACTATTACTGTTATTTTCATTTCCGATATGTTTATTTATAAAAGAAAGGATTCTCTTTGCTCTACCTTGTATAGTGTATTCTGAATGTCTTGAAAGAGAATATTCAGACATACTATTACGCAATTCAGGATTATTGCGCAAAGTTCTTATTGCCTCTGTTATGGCTTCTACATCATCAGGATTTACACGTATGGAGTTTTTATCATCCAATATATCATCATTAAAAGGTCCATCCGATGAGATAACAGGCAGTCCCATTGCTAACGCCTCTACAATTGCATTACAGCAACCTTCTTTCTGAGTAGGTAATACAAAGACATCGGCACAGTTCTCATATTGAGGAAGAAGTTCATGATCAAGTGCACCCTTATGAATAATGCCTGGGCAGTCAAAATCGTATTCATAACCAGGGAATGGTTTTCCAATAAACATAACCTTAATATGTGGGTCATTAAGATTCTTAATGGCTTGCGATACCCTATCAGGACCTTTCCTTGGAACAAAACTACCAACAAAACTTATAACAAAGTCATCCTTATCAATTTTGAGATCTTGCTTCATCTTTGTCACATCCATCTTGTGGAAGACATTGGTATTCACACAATTTGGGAAAACATCAATATTGTCTTTATTAGCAAGATTATAATTGATACATTTACGCTTGTTTTCAGAAGATACACTTACAACTCCCGTACATGCTTTCGCTAATTTCTGGAGTTTTTTCTTTGGCATTTTCTCAACCATATCCTCAAGCGCATTATCACCTTCGCCACAAGCTACAAACATAGGTAATTGTTTGTCTAAGGCATATTCGTATACATGGAGAGCACTTCCCCAAAAATGACAATAAAGAATGTCACTCTTAATGGATGCAACTTTATGTACAATTATTTTCTTGTTAATCCATTTTACCAGTTTAAAGTTTCGATTACCTGTAGAAAAAGTATATGGACGGTATATGTTATATTCGATACCTTTATCTGAAACTCCTTTGGAATGCAACGGAAGGACTTTCTCTTTATGAAATATAGAATGTACTATACTTTGATAAGCCACAACAGTTACTTTGACTCCTTGGTCTATCATTGCATGAACAAGTTGCTGAACAAAAACATATGCAGCATGTCCAGGTGCAGGATAATTACTTGTTACTACAGTTATTGCTCTATTCATATTTTCATTTACAGATAGGTTCTATTCCATTCCAACTTGCAACATTCCTCTTCAATACTTTTGCAGGAGTACCTGCAACAACACAATTTGGTTCTATTACACTTTTATTTACTGTCGCATTAGCCCCTATAGAACAATTATCAGCAATCTCAATATCCCCAAAGATTATTGCACCAGGACCGATATACACATTATTACCAATTCTTGGAGCCTTATCATGATGTGCGCCTATATTTACTCCAACATGTATACGACAATTCTCTCCTATTTGTGTCTGAGGATTAATTATTATATTACCTCTATGTGGTAATGAGATGCCAGGTCCAAAAACATTTATAGGAATGGAAAGTCCTAATTTAACAGACATCTTTCTAAATTTATATTTTGCTATAAACCAAGCTATTACCCCCCCCAAAAAAAATTGCCTTTTCTTTACATTTTCACAATATTCTAAATAACGTAGTAATTTTATGAATTTCCATTCATAATAAGGGAAAAGCAACGTTTTAAGGTAATCTTGCCAACTTTTAGATTTGTGCATTCCTATTGAATGACGATCTCTTTCGAGATAATACAGATAATCTTGCTTTGATTGTATCATATTACTTCAGATTTAACCATTCACCAAATTTGTAATCCCACACTGGGGGATTAAACGCCTCAAAGCCACTAGAATCAAAAAAAGTCAGCTCTCCAAAATACACTTTCTTATTAACAACATAAAGATCAACTCTAATATGTTTAAATCCAGCGGCAAGTTTTTGTGATAACGTACGCATTTCCTCAAACTGTTCAGGTAACATCGGCATGCATGGATTATTATTTCCACCTTGAGTAAATGGTAAATGATTACGTTCCATATCAAAATAGTCAAAATATGCATGATTAGAGGAGAAACGCTCAGTCGCTATTAACAGTGCTTTAGGTTCCCCATTAAAGCAATAATACTTGTAATCTCGAAGGTCACCAGTAACATTATCTTCCATATACTTCTCAGCGATAATACGAGGCTTAATATTTTTATATGCCCATTCACGAAATCCGATGTAAATATTAGATTTAATCGACTCCACAAGGCGTTTTTTCGCTAATTCTAAATCAAATGACCTCTTATCTTTACATATTACGACTCCACTACCTCCACCTCCATTGGTTGTTTTAAGAACAAACTTATCTGGAAGAACTTCTATATCAATATTTTCTACATTATCCCATACAGCTAATGTAGGTATCAGATATTCTTTTCCTATAATAGACGCAATGTAATCCTTCACCTCAAATTTGTCTACTATCCTTGTATATAATGGATTTCTATCATACAACTTCAACCACTGCAATTTTTCGGTAAATGTCTTTGGATTTTTTAGATTGAGTCTGTGCCCCATTTTAAAGCGATATAGTAATTGCAGATAGGGTTTATCTGGAAGCCATCTAAAGAAGTTTTGGACAATGGCTGCCATAAATGCTCCTCGATCTTCTTTAAAAAAACGTAAGGCTGATTGTATTTTGCTCATATATAGTGTGATTATCTATGAATTCGGTTTGTTGATAGTTGCCAAGGAATAGCCAAGTGGAGCAGTCGCCACGAATGTCATATCGGCATACGACATCGAAAACAATGTCTTAGCAAAAAAGATAAATAGCATTAGGGCAAGGATGGTCTTTGCATCGGTGTTAATGGCACACTTCCATGTCTTGTAAAAACCAAGATAATAGAGTGCATATACCACGAGTCCTAAGAGACCTTGGTTCACTGCTATTTCAAGCCAATCATTGTGCGCATAGTTGTAGTATATTTCCAATGTACCATTTGCACCACGACCAAACAAAAATTGTATCGGATTTGCATCATTGACGAAATAATTCCAGAAATATTGATACAAACTGTCTCTACCACTTGTATTTCCATCCATCGTATCTTCTATTCGTTTCATCATATAGTCGCTGTTCTGCATCTGATACAAAAAGAAATAGATGCAACCTATGCATACAGCGAAAGATAGAAACATAAAGAGAAACCTGTATTTTCTCCTTGAATTCTTGATTGTCTTAAACATGAAATAGACAAAGGTAACAGCACCTATCATTATTGGACCTCGCTTCATTCCCATCACAATGAATACCATGACAAGCGAAAGGAAAGTAAACTGCACCAAAGGTTTTGTTCTATATATCACCAAGAGAGGAATACAAGACAAGAATAAATAACCTGCGTTATTCGTTACCTCTTCAGTGATTAAGCCCCTATCATGCAAATGTTCCAAAGCCACTTGCTGATTATGGAAATAAGACAGAACGACAGAAAGCAAAAAGACAAGTCCCCACACTCTTAAACGTTTTTCTGTCAAATATCCCTTTCTACTAAAATAATAGAATGGATAAATGGGCAACATTGATAAGTAAATACCCTTCAGATAGTTGAACGATTGGACATAATAACCAGAGAGTGGGTATTTTATCAATGATGGACTGAACATTATGTACGCTATACCATATATTGTAAAAAGTCCTATCAGCATATTAAATCCCTTAAAATAGACAGGCTTGTCGGGCATATTCATAACCTTTATGGTATAAACCATAGAAACCAACAGGTTTATACTCAACAAACTGACCGATATAACACCTCCCACAGAATATACTACGCCCTGAAGGTAATATAACACCCAAGCAATCAGAAACCAATCGCAACGGTTTAGTTTTCGAGGATTAAGCGAAATCATTCTTTCAGTTTTGTGTAATTCTGAGCCAATACAAAAGACCCTATACCCAAGAAACCTCTGCATATAAACACTGTTATCGCAGCTCCGATATACGAGTAAAAATACACAAGTGGCAGTGCAATACAGAGACCTATCAATGAGGATACAAAAGTCAGGTTTCTTAAAGGTTTTTCCTTATGGATAATAATCAAGTAATTTGTACCATAGGTAAAACTCATAGCTAAAAATACTACGGATATAGACAGAATCTGCATAACAATGACAGATTTATCAAACTCTTCGCCTAAAACAATCCGCACTATCCACGGAGATAATAATACTAACAATATGGAACCTATGACAGCTGTCCCGATATTTAACTTCGCATATAACCCATGTTTTTCAGGATGTCTTGCCAGAAATGGATAAAATGCTCTTGAAAGGACACTTTGGAATTGATAGAATATACTAGGGAATTTGTTACCTCCATCATACAATCCATTCGCTGTCGCTCCACAAAAGAAGCCCAATAACATTACAGAAAAACTATTGTAAAGATTTGGCATGATATTGTTGATAAAGACATCAGTACTTCCTTTGATAGTTTTTACCATTTCTTTCCAGTTTGGTTTATATAGCGTGTATCCCCATTTGTGCAAAATCAAATAGAGGGCACCAATCCCACATACTAGATAACCGGCAGTGGAAAGTAATGGCTGAATAAGATAATCCTCTCTTTCGTGAATAAAAATAAATACAGCAATTGTAAACAACAGTTTCATGAGAAGATTGAAGATTGTCGTGTATTTCATTTTCTCTATCGCCTGAAACATCCAGTCCGGAAACAGAATATGACCAGGTATCATCAAAAATGTTATCAATATCACAGTGGCATTCTCTCGAAAATAAGGCACGACTGCTACAAGAAACAACAAGATAAATCCAGAAATCAACATCAACAGGCATCTTGCCCAAAGCACGTTACTGAATATTCTTGACACTTCTGTCTTGTCATCTCTATGTTGCGCCACATCACGTGTAGCTGTAAGATTGAATCCCCAATCTGCCACAGTCTGGAACCACACTACCACAGCAGAGGCAAAAGCAATTTTCCCAAATCCTTCTGCCCCAATCACTTTAGCAAGGTAAGGCATTGTAATTAATGGAAATACATACCCTGCTATCTGCAACAGCGACAAGTAACCGAAATTGGCAAAGACAGTTTTACCATCCCTGCTTTCAAGCAAACTCTTTTTTATTCTTGTTATTTTTTTCATTAATCATCACCAAAACTCTTCACCTAAGATAAGTTCTATAAATATTTCTTTCCTAACCTTGTCTGACGAATAAGCAGCGTAAGTACAACTGACACTGTTGTAGCAAACAAAAGTGAAACCCAAGGAAGCCAATACGAACCGAGGATTTGTGGTAATGATGTTTGATAATATAAATGGATTATAACAAACTGATGAAAAATATAAACACCATACCCACATACTCCAACTTTAAGCAGAAAACTTCCTATACGATGTCTTCTGCAATACAATACCGCAGTTTGATACAATGATAAAATTCCGACCCAAGCCAATGCTATTTTCATATATAATGAAGAAGAATAGCCAACCGCTTTGATAGCTATTGACGGTCTCGAGCTAACAATTCCTTGTACATATTCCATAATCAAATTTACTACAAACACCATTACTGCAAACACTGCCCATAGTAGTATGGTGTTTGGAGCTGTAGTACGTTTTGCAACTGTATCTTTGTATTGATAGAACAAGCCACCTCCATAGAAGAACATCAGGAAATAGCAGGCTTTATTCAACTGTAGCGGTATTGGTAAAACAGAAAATATCGGCAGTATGCAAATTACCCCCCCCCAATAGCATATTTAAACTTATTAGTATTATATTTATCCTTACTAATAATCATATATTGAATAATAAAGAGCCAAAATAGACAAGGAAGATACCATAAGTGTCCTATTCCCGTTAGGATATTAAGAGGGCTATTCTGACTACAATTGCGAAACATCAAATAGTATATGATGCCAAAGAACACACAAGGTAGCAAGAGACGGTTAGCCTTATTCAGAACGACTTCCCACACACCATTGAATTTATTCTTTGTCAGCAATTGAAATGTGAATATATATCCTGAAATAAAGACGAATGCCTCAAGTCGGAATGCCCTTGAAAACAAAGCCACCCACTTATAAAATTCTATATGCTTAATGCCTTCTGGCATAGTCCACGCTCCACAGTAAGGTGCGAAAGCATGATACGACACCAATAACACCAATAGAATTGGCCTCATAAAGGAAACCTCATTTAGCCAAACCTTCTTTTGTTCCAACATATTATCTATCAATTTAGAAATTCAAATACCTCTTGCACTACGATAACAGTAGTCATTTTCAACTATTACATACTACCAACTCTATTTTATTGGATTACATTTAGCTGCTATCGACAATTTTCGCACACACTTGCCCCATTCTCGTTTGCACGAAATTGTCTAATTTTAAATTAGACAAAAAAATCTACCCTCTTTAAATATCTTAAAGAGAATACATCAAGATATTCATGTGCAAACCTTCCTTGTATCTTCACTGTTGCTATGATGCTAAGGTGCAACCATCCCTGTCCTTTCATCTTTTACCGAAGTGAACACACATAGCATTACGTGAAATAGATATCACAGAAACACACCATATATCACTTCATTTCATTCATTTTTTCCTCTACATACATAGCAATTTCCTTTGCAAGAGATTGCCTATTGATGTTTTTCTTTTCAAATATTTCTTTCTTCACGAACACGTACTTGAATGTACGTCCCTCGTAAGCGTCATCACCCGAAGGCATTCCAAGAGACGTATAATCTATGATTGAATCATCTCCATATAGCAAGAATACCTCGTTCTTCTTGATACTCTTCATTTCTGGAGTACATGCCATACTGAATACTTCTATAGCATATTTATTGTGTATAAAAGTTTCAATCTCATCGTATATACCTCCTGGGTTTTTCATAACATAACCACTAACATCTTCTCCTAAGAAAGCTATCATTTCTGAGTAAGTCTTCCACACAGGCACATAATCGTATGTGTGCGAGATCCATTCACGAAAGTGCGGAATATCTTTGTGATGTGTCTTCATCAAATGAACAATATCGTCATCAGACAACATATATACTGATAAATCCGAACATACCGATACATGTTTGAAGAAAGAACGGTAATTGAACAGATTTTCTTTCTTTACTTCATTACCCAAGCATTTTACAAGCTCTTCGACAGCGTCACGAAATATCTTTTGTTCATATATCACTTGGTGATGTCTGAATACCCAGTTACTTTGGAAATTCTTGTTGTCTATAATGCTTTGGATATCATATAGTGCACTTTTCTGATAAACTATTCTGCAAGAGGATTCTTGTGTTCTGTATAATTTTATAGATCTGATAATTCTCTCAACATCAACAGAATTATTCATATAGCCAGAAGACCATTTATCTCTGCATATATAATCCAACTTGTCTGCATCTATTACACCACCATGCAATAATGATATAAAACAGTTTTCCAAAGATTTATCATTGCTTTCATACAAAAAACCCATTATCATTCTGCCTACCAAGTTCGGGTCTCCACCCAATTTTTTTATTGAATCACAATAAGTTGTTACACACAGGAGTGCTGACAAAATCTCATGTTGTTTAACATCAGTTTCTTCAACATCAAGGGTATTCAATGCCTCATCCGGAATATTACGTTCTTCCAAGGCTGACTTATAGACTTTGAACAAATCATTATTTGTGCCAAAACAATCTTCTAGCGTATGTGAGAATGGAGAATGACCTACATCATGTAGCAAACAAGCTATTAGAAATGATTCTGTGAGAGTTGGAGACAATTGCTCACTATCATCATTTTCTCTTATAGACTCCAACATTCTGCTTCCTATATGGAAAACTCCAAGAGAATGTACAAAACGGTCATGGCGTGCACAAGGGTATAACGAGCGTGACGACAACTGTTCTATACGTCGAAGACGTTGAAAATTAATAGTATCAACAAATTTGTCACAATATTTGTCTGGTACTGAAATATACCCATGTACAGTATCAAGAAAGACTTTATATCCTTTCATAACTGGAAATATTCTGTCATTACCTTCTTTATTATTGAACGTGTAGCAGTATCAACGCGATAGTATTCTCTGACAAATTCTATACGCACGGACTCTGTACTCGGAAGCAGATTACTTTGTTCGTTAATATCTTTCCCTAATAAATCCGAGACACGAAGGAGAGCCTTACGTGAGAATATAGTATTTATGAAGTCATCTTCATCATTCACTTTTTTCATAACGCATCGTATGTCACTCATATATATCTTTTGCATTGCAGGCATATTGATGCATATGTAGCCTATGATATCTTTTATTTCTATTGTCTTATACATATATAACTTGCTTGCACTCAATTTAAGGTATACTCCTTTGTATATACCTATTATTGAGTTTGTAAATTCAAGATGAAAGCGCAATTTTTGTAGTATTTCTCACTATGAAAAATACCGCGGGAAGTGTCTATAACGGCAGGAGACGCAAAGTATCCTACAGAACGATGCGAAGAACGAAACAACCAGCAATGCTTAAAAACAAAAAAATACTACTATCCCCTGAAGAGTAATTAATATTGATTTTCACTTTTACCATAATACCTCGCATACCACTCGGCAAACTTTCTCAGTCCCTCTCTCAAACTTGTATTTGGCTTGAAACCGAAATCTTGCTCTAATGGAGTGGTGTCTGCGTATGTTACCGGCACATCACCCGGCTGCATAGGTACAAGTTCCTTGTGTGCTTCAAAGTCGTAATTCTTTGGCAACACTTCTGCACGTACAAGTTCTTCTTGTAAAATGGTGACGAAATCAAGAAGATTCTCAGGGGAGTTATTTCCGATATTATATACTTTATACGGTGGAATAGGAAGACCGTCTTCTCCGTTCTGCTTTCCGGGGGCATGCTGCATAATGCGGACTACTCCTTCCACAATGTCATCGACATAGGTGAAGTCGCGCTTGCAATTACCATAGTTGAAAATCTTGATGGTCTCGCCCTTTACAAGTTTGTTGGTAAAACTGAAATATGCCATATCGGGACGACCTGCCGGACCATAGACGGTAAAAAAACGAAGACCTGTCGATGGAATATTATAAAGTTTAGAGTAGGCATGAGCCATCAATTCGTTACTCTTCTTTGTAGCCGCATAAAGACTTATCGGATTATCAACCTTGTCATCAGTGGAGTAAGGAACCTTCTTGTTTGAGCCGTAAACAGAACTTGAACTTGCATACACCAAGTGTTCCACTTCATGGTGGCGACATGCTTCGAGGATATTGTAAAAACCGATAAGATTACTCTCGATATATGCGTCAGGATTTGTGATTGAGTAGCGTACTCCAGCCTGTGCGGCAAGGTTCACGACTACGGCAATCTTGTTTTCCGTGAAGATTTTCTCCACTGCATCTTTGTCAGCGATGGAGGCGTGGACAAAAGTCCAATCACCATGCAAAGCTTCGATTTCTTTCAGACGCTCATACTTGATGTTGACATCGTAGTAATCTGTAATAGAATCGATACCGATAACCTTGATGTTCTTGACATCGTGGAAGAGTCGCTTGACGAGATTGCTACCGATAAAACCTGCAGCACCCGTCACAAGAACTGTCTTGCCTTCGAGTGAAACGTTATACTCTACCATGACTTTTAATCCCTCTTGAAAATATCTCTCGTATAAACCTTATCTGCCACATCGTCCAAACTGCTGTCATAGCGGTTGGCTATGATTGCCTGACTTTGTCGCTTAAATTCGGATAGGTCATTGATTATTTTGCTGCCAAAGAAGGTACTGCCGTCTTCAAGCGTCGGCTCATATATGATGATTGTGGCTCCTTTGGCTTTGATTCGCTTCATCACACCTTGTATGCTGCTTTGGCGGAAGTTATCGCTGTTGCTTTTCATCGTAAGACGATAAACTCCGATGACGCATTGTTTCTCTTCTGTCGGGTTGTAATCGCCTCGGTTATAGTAATCGTAATAACCGGCTTTCTTCAATACTTGGTCGGCTATGAAGTCTTTTCTCGTTCTGTTGCTTTCGACTATCGCACTCATCATGTCCTGCGGTACATCCGCATAGTTTGCCAAGAGTTGTTTGGTATCTTTTGGCAGACAATAACCACCATAGCCGAACGAAGGATTATTATAATGATTGCCTATTCTCGGATCAAGGCAAACACCGTCTATTATATGTTGTGTGTTCAAGCCTTTCAACTCTGCGTAGGTATCCAATTCGTTGAAGTATGAAACTCTGAGTGCCAAGTACGTATTGGCAAAGAGTTTCACTGCTTCTGCTTCGGTTGAACCCATAAACAACACAGGAACTTCTTTATCTATAGCTCCTTCTCTTATCAATTCGGCAAAGATATGGGCTTTTTCTTCAAGTCGCTTGTCTCCTTGTTTGTAACCTACTATTATTCTACTCGGATAAAGATTATCATATAAGGCTTTGCTTTCTCTCAAAAACTCCGGAGCAAAGATTATGTTTTCGCTGCCGGTTTTCTGTCTTATGCTTTCCGTATAGCCTACAGGTATAGTGGATTTTATGACCATAATGGCATGAGGATTATACTGCATTACCTTTGCAATGACATCTTCCACAGCCGAAGTATCGAAGAAGTTCTTCGTACTGTCGTAATTGGTCGGAGCTGCTATTACTACGAAGTCGGCATCTTTGTATCCTTCTTCCGCATCGAGTGTTGCACGCAAATCCAATGACTTATTCGCCAAATAATCTTCTATATACTCATCTTGGATTGGTGATTTCTTTCCATTCACCATCTCCACTCGCTCCGGCACTATATCGACTGCCGTAACGCTGTTATGCTGCGACAACAATGTCGCTATACTCAAACCGACATATCCGGTTCCTGCTACCGCTATCTTCATCTCTTATTATACATTTCTTCGTAATACTTCTCGTACTCGCCGCTTGTGATATTGTCCATCCAATCCTGATTATCCAAATACCACCTTACGGTCTTTTCTATTCCCTCCTCAAATTGAAGGTTTGGTTCCCAGCCAAGTTCCTTTTGGAGTTTGGTGCTGTCTATTGCATATCGCAAATCATGACCGGCACGATCTGTTACGTATGTTATAAGATTTATATCTTCATTTTCAGCTCTACCAAGCAGTCTGTCTGTCGTTTTTATCAGGAGTTTCACTATGTCTATATTCTTCCATTCGTTGAAACCTCCGATATTATACGTCTCTGCCACCTTACCTTTATGGAATATAAGGTCTATCGCTCTCGCATGATCTTCAACATACAGCCAATCTCTGACGTTTTCTCCCTTGCCATAGACAGGTAAAGGTTTTTTATGCCTTATATTGTTGATGAACAAGGGTATCAACTTCTCCGGAAATTGGTACGGACCGTAATTATTGGAACAGTTGGTTATTATTATCGGCATTCCATACGTATCATGAAAGGCTCTGACAAAATGGTCGCTGCCTGCCTTGCTTGCAGAGTAAGGACTATGAGGCTGATACTTCAAATCCTCCGTAAAGAATTTGTCTCCGTACGCCAAATGCCGGTAATTGGAAGACACCTTTGTCGTAAATGGCGGTTCTATTCCCTCAGGATTTGTCATTTCCAAAGCTCCATACACTTCATCCGTGCTGATATGATAGAACATCTTTCCCTTATATCCTTCCTCTGTCCTCTCCCAATACAATTTGGCTGCTTGAAGCATGGACAAAGTACCTATCACATTTGTCTTAGCGAAAGTAAAGGGGTCTTTTATGCTTCTATCTACATGGCTTTCGGCTGCAAGATGAATTACTCCGTCTATTTGTTTTTCCTGCATAAGTCTGCATATCGTTTCAAAGTCGCAAATATCCGCCTTTACGAAATGATAATTCGGCTTATCCTCTATATCTTTCAAATTTGCAAGGTTACCGGCATAGGTCAACTTATCTACATTATATATATTGTAGTCAGGGTATTTGTTTACAAACAAACGAACCACATGGCTACCGATAAAGCCTGCTCCTCCCGTGATTATTATGTTTCTCACCTTAATTCCTGTCTGCCTCAAGCCTGAGGAGATATTCCCCATACTGATTGTTTGCCATCAAACTTGCTGCCCTCTGCACCTCTTCCCTGCTAATCCACTTTTGTTTGTACGCGATTTCTTCCAAACAGGCAACCTTCAAACCTTGACGCTTTTCCACTACTTCAACAAAGGTTGAGGCTTCCGACAAAGAGTCATGCGTTCCTGTATCCAACCATGCAAATCCCCTGCCAAGAAGTTGGATTTTCAGTTGTTTATCTTCCAAAAATCTCTGATTGACAGTGGTTATTTCCAATTCGCCTCTTGCCGACGGCTTTATGTTTTTGGCTACTTCTACAACCTTATTCGGATAGAAATACAAGCCTGTAACAGCATAATTACTCTTCGGATTCTTAGGTTTTTCTTCCAAAGAAATACAATTACCGCTCTTATCAAATTCGGCAACTCCGTACCTCTCGGGATCTGCCACATGATAACCGAAAACGGTCGCCTTATTATTTTCCTCTGCATCTCTTACGGCTTGCTCCAACATAGGACGAAAGCCCTGTCCGTAGAAAATATTATCTCCCAGCACCAAACAAGCAGCATCTTTTCCTATAAAGCTATCACCTATTATAAAAGCCTGAGCCAAGCCATCGGGAGACGGTTGCTCGGCATATTCAAATCTTACGCCGTAATCCTCCCCGCTTCCGAGTAACCTTTGAAATCCCGGCAAATCCTGAGGTGTGGAAATAATCAATATGTCTCTTATGCCTGCCAACATAAGAACCGATATCGGATAATATATCATCGGCTTATCGTAAATCGGCAACAACTGTTTGCTTACCCCTTTCGTTATAGGATACAGGCGGGTTCCCGAACCTCCTGCAAGAACAATTCCTTTCATATAATGTTATCGTTTTCTGTTATCCTATTCTGTAATAATCGAAACCTTTGTTCTTCAATTCTTCGGCCTCGAATATATTCCTTCCATCAATAACCAGCGGTATGTGCATCTGTTGTTTTATTCTATTCCAATCAGGCATACGGAACTCTTTCCATTCCGTTACAAGCAACATGGCATCGGATTTTTCAACAGCCTGATACATATCGTTGCAATATATTACCTCGTTTCCTATTCGACGATGGCATTCCTCCATTGCAACAGGATCATACACCTGAACTTCACAACCGCTCTGCAATAATTTATTTATCAAAACCAAAGATGGAGCTTCACGCATATCATCTGTTTCCGGTTTGAACGCCAAACCCAACAAACTTACCACTTTGCCTTTAAGTTCACCTTTGAAGTAAGTATTCAGTTTATCGAACAGCACTGCTTTCTGTCGTTCATTTACCGCTTCAACAGCTTTCAAGACCTGCATATTATAATCATGCTCCTCTGCTGTTTTTATCAATGCTTTGACATCTTTCGGGAAGCAAGAACCCCATATCCGCAACCCGGATAAAGAAACTTGGCACCGATGCGACTATCACTGCCTATCCCCTTTCTGACCTGATCGACATCCGCACCGACCAACTCACATAAGTTTGCAATATCATTCATAAAACTTATACGGGTTGCAAGCATGGAATTAGCTGCATACTTTATCATTTCAGCCGAAGCCACATCTGTAAATATCAGTCTGTCTCCAATGAGAGTAAAAGGCTTATAAAGTTTGGTCATTATTGACTTTGCACGAGAACTTTCAACCCCTATAACCACCCTTTCAGGCTTCATAAAGTCTTCTATCGCCGCACCTTCTTTCAGAAACTCAGGATTGCTTGCCACATCAAACTCTATGTCCAATCCTCTTCTGCTCAACTCCTCTTCTATTGCTGATTTTATCTTCTTTGAAGTTCCGACAGGCACCGTACTTTTAGTAACAAACACAAGATAGCGGTTCATATTCTTACCTACTGTCCTTGCGACTTCAAGCACATAGCTCAAATCCGCACTGCCGTCTTCATCGGAAGGCGTACCGACAGCACTGAATATTACCTCCGTTGTATCCAACACGCTTTCAAGGCGTGTCGTAAAATGCAAGCGTCCTGCTTTACTATTCTTGCGAACTATCTCTTCCAAGCCCGGCTCATAAATAGGCACGACACCATCGCGTAAAGAATCTATTTTGCTCTTATTCGTGTCTATACACGTAACATTTATACCCATTTCGGCGAAACAAGCCCCCGAAACCAAGCCTACATAACCTGTACCGACGATTGCAATATTCATTCTGCTTGTTTAATCTATTGGTGTTCGTATCCCAACAAATAACCTCACTGCTTCCGACTCTATAACCTGCCGTCGATGATTTCTCTTGGGAGGATACTTTTGACATCATAAACAATGCCGTTGGTTTTAAGCATTTGTTCGATACGGAGCTTCAGGAATTCGGTATGCGAAACGGCGAGTATGATTGCATCGTATTGCTTGTTTAATACTGCTTTATCACGTGTCGAATGCACTGCATACTCTTTCTGTACTTCTTTTTCGTCCGCGTATGGATCGTATATGGTTATGTTACCGGTGTATTCCGCCAATGTGTGGTAAATATCCACCACTTTGGTGTTTCTTATATCGGGACAATTTTCTTTGAAAGTAACGCCTAAGATAAGTATTTCGGCATTCTTCACGAGAATGCCTTTCTTATTCATGCACTTTATGGTTTGTTCTGCCACGTAATTGCCCATTCCGTCATTCAATCGCCTTGCCGCGAACATCACTCTCGGCAATACGCCATAGACTTGTGCTTTTTGAATAAGGTAATAAGGGTCAACGCTTATGCAGTGTCCTCCAACCAATCCGGGGGATAACTTGATGAAATTCCATTTCGACGCAGCGGCTTCAATGACATCGTGAGTGTCTATTCCCATTGCATTGAATATCTTCGCCAACTCGTTCATGAATGCTATGTTGACGTCTCTCTGCGAGTTCTCTATTATCTTCGATGCTTCCGCCACCTTAATCGATGGAGCCTTATGCGTTCCATTGATAAGAACGGAACCGTAGAGTTTATCTACCGCCTCTGCCACTTCTGGCATCGAGCCGGATGTTACTTTCTTTATCTTCTCCACCGTGTGTTCCTTGTCTCCCGGATTTATTCTTTCTGGCGAATAACCTGCAAAGAAGTCCTTGTTGAGCCTCATGCCGCTTACACGCTCCACGACAGGGACGCATTCCTCCTCCGTCACGCCGGGATAGACCGTCGATTCGTAAATAACGATGTCGCCTTTCGAAATTACCTTGCCGACTGTCTCGCTTGCACCTATCAAGGGTCGCAAATCCGGACGATTGTTGCAATCGACAGGCGTCGGAACCGCCACTATATAAATATTGCAGTCCTTTATCTCGTTCAATTCCGCCGTACACCTGAATCCGTATCTGCTTATCGCTTCCTGCAAGAGTTCGTCGCTCACCTCCAAAGTGGCATCATGTCCTTTCATCAAGGCTGCAACTCTGTCCTTGTTCAAATCATAACCGATTGTTTCATATTTCGTGGAGAACAATCTCGCCAACGGCAAGCCCACATATCCCAATCCTATAACCGCAATCTTGTGATTTTCCATCTCTTTCATTACCTTCTTACACTCTTTCGGGTACGGCAAAGCCCCGTCAGTTACATTGTAAAATATACAACACCGACGGAGTTTTTACATTGTGCAAAGGTAACACACTTTTCCGATATGAACAAACTTACAAGTGCCTATTTTACCTCTGCTTTCTTATCGTTTTGATTTGCAAAGAATAAAATTCACGGTCTGCAAAGGTCGTATCAAAAACCTCTTTTCCGCTTTTTGAATATGTACATCGGGATTTTCAAAAACAGAACGTTGTGTTTCAAGAGCAATAATGCCAAGTTGCGGAATTGGTGCTGCGAAATGAACATTTTCAAATAGCCATATACCACTTTGAAACGATACAAATCCTTATCACTTCGCCATCTGAAAGCCGCCTTATTGAGATATACGGCGTATGTCTGCACATTGCCGGCTTTCCTTGTGGCATTTCCATCAAGCGGATCGGATATATAGAATGCAGTCATGGCATTGCTTTGGGCAAAGATTTCCTTTTCGTACAATCGTTCCCAACAATCCAAATCCTCTCCCTTGGTCATGCGTGTATCGAAGCCCCCTATCTCCGAGAGAGCCGACCTTTTCACCACGGCGGTCGACGACCAGACGACATGCTTTCCGAACAACAATCTGCCGTAAAAGTCATTCACGATGAAGCCCTCGCAACCCTCTTGCGACGCAACGGCGTTTGAGGAAAATAAATCGTCGAAAGAAAAAATCGAATCGCCGTTCCGTTTTTCCGAAACGATGTTCGAATTTTGCACTTCCGCCGAAGTAACGATTTCATAGTTCGTAGAGAGAACCGCAGCCTGCGGAAAAGCCTCATGCAAACGGGTGATTTGTTCGATATGATTGCTTTTCCAAATATCATCTGCGTCCAAGAATGCTATCCATTCTCCCTTTGCCTCCCGTATTCCGGTGTTTCTGGCTGCAGAAACGCCCGAATTTGCCTGCGAAACCAACCTTATCTTTCCGTCGCCACGCCAAAAGTATTCTTTGATAAGCCCTTTCACCACCTCTGCACTCCCGTCCGCAGAACCGTCATCGATTATTATCACCTCCCTGACGGAACAAGTCTGCCTCAAAGCACACTCCACAGCCGTCCGAATGCTGCTTTCCTTGTTATACAACGGTATGACAACGGATATATCCATGGTTTCAGTCTTATCCATACTCTTTTTCATTTGCCGAGATGTTGTTTCAAAAAGTCGAAAGAACGGTTGCGTATCCTTGCAAGGGAGTTTTGAAAAGCCGCTTCGTCTCTTCCCGTGAATGAAAATACCTTTTTCAAATCCTCTTCCTGCGAAACGGTATAAGGAGACAGGTCGAACAATTCGTCCAACGTGCGAAAACGGGAAATTCCCCGCCCGTTGTTCATTACCAAAGCGAACTTCCTATCGAAAAGAAGGGAAAATATCGTTCCGTGATAGGAGTCAGTCAGGACGAAATCAGCACTTTGCATTAACGAAAGCCAACTTTCCACGCTTCGGAACACAGATTTTTCTCCCTCGAAATGCCTTGTTTCCACGCCCAAACGCCTTTCGGGATTGAGAAATACGGCTTGCAGGTTCATGTAACCGCAAATCCTTTCCATTATTTCCCTCTTTTCATTCGTCCAATCCAGCACATACACAGCCAAAATACCCTTTCCTTTCTTTTGAAAAAGCGTTTCCGCTGCCTGACTGCCCGAACTCTCGCACTCTTTCCTCCAATCCTCTGCCAACAAACGGTAATCCTCGGCAGTCAAAAGCAAAGCAGGGTCTGCCACATGAGTGATTTCCAACTTATCTGCCTCTTTGCCCGCAACGGAAGAGAAGTTCTTGTGCATCAAATCCGCCATATCCTCCTCACGAACCCCTATTCCGGAGAAGGAACGAGCCAAATCGAACAAACGTTTCGTCCTTTCGGGCGTGAATTGCCAGCTTTCCAAACCGAAAGAAGCAGCGTACGCAATCTTCTTCACCCCTTTTCCCTCCAAGAAATCGCCGAAATAAGTCTCCACTCTGCCATAAGAATCCCGCCAAATCTGGTCGGAACCGAACACAAAGCAATCCCACCTGCCCGTGTCCTCTTTCGGTTTTCCTTTTTCATCGAAAAAATCCACGGTTGACAGCCTTTCATCGACGAACTTCTGCGTATTCGCCGACACCTTCCGCCAAGTCTCCGCATCGAAACGATATGGGAATACCTTCACGCTCTTTCTTTGCAAAACAAAACGAGCCGCAAAGCGTTTCAAATCGTCCTTTGCATTCTCGGCAAACGAAGCGAAATGCCTCTCATGACGGTCTGTACACACCTCAAAGCCCGAACGCTCAATCACTTTCTGCAAAGCATACGCCTGCAAAAGGCAACCGTAATTGTTCCACAAGGGTTGCGTCAGCACCATCACCCGTTTCTTGGTCTGCAACTGCTCTTCCATCTGTTTCTCTCTTTTTCACGCTCTTGGCATTGTATGGAACGTTTCCCCGCAAGTTTTATTTCATACCGTGTATCGATACATATATAAAAGAGGATTGTCGAACGCATTCCGTAAAATACCCATTTTCGGGTATTGTGCAGACCTTTGTTTCAACCGAACTTTGCAAAACGGAAAACGAAACAAAAGAAAGAGTTAATGAAAAGAGATTTACTGCATATTGTATTGTTCGTACTGCTTTATGTTGCGGTACTTTTCGGGGTCGAATTCCTTGGGTTTGCGACCCCTTTTTCTTTTGGCATCTCCGACATCAAAGGCTGCTCTGTGTAATAAGAAACGTTGCAATTTAAAATGCTTTATCGAAGCAGGCGTTTGAAGATACGGAGAACGGTATCGGTATAAGGCGGGTATTTGAAGGCAAAATCGAAACGGCGAGGCGATTGAAGAACGGACTTATAATGTGTGAAGGTATCGAAAGAAGCCTTTCCGTGATATGCTCCCATGCCGCTGTTCCCCACGCCTCCGAAAGGCATATACGGAGAGACTATGTGCATGAGAGTATCGTTGATACAGCCTCCACCGAATGGTAGCCTGTCAATGATGTTGCGGTTTTCCGTTCCGAAGTAATAGAGAGCAAGCGGCCTCTCCTGCGAAAGGATGTAATCGACAGGCTCGTTTATGTCGTCGAAAACAATAATCGGCAGAACGGGAGCGAAGATTTCTTCCTGCATAAGGCTGTTATCGAAGCTGTGTAACTCCACAAGAGTCGGAGCAATGTAGTTTTCATCCGCTTTCATCTCACCTCCGAAGATTATGTTTTGACCCTCCAAAAGTTTTTCTACTCTCCGGAAATGATGTTCGTTTATCATTCTGCCGTAGAATGGCGATAAGACAGGGTTCTTTCCGTATTCCGTTTCGACAAACCGGCGGAAATGTTCAACGAAAGTCTCTTTCAACGAACGGTGTATGAAGAGATAATCCGGTGCCACACAGGTTTGCCCGCAGTTCATGAACTTTCCGAAGGCTATACGCTTGGCGGCAGTCTCGCAATCGGCGTCCTTATCCACTATGACGGGAGATTTGCCTCCGAGTTCGAGAGTTGCAGGTATCAGTTCGGACGATGCCTGCGACATTATCCTGCGCGCCGTGGCCGGAGAGCCGGTGAAAAAGAGATAATCGGGCTTCAAATCCAGCAAAATTTCCGTTATAGAAATATCTCCGCCGAAACAATACATCTCATCTTCGGGGAAGTTGTCGTTTATCAGGCTTTGCAAAAGCGAGGTGGTATGAGGACTTTGCGGAGAGGGATTCAGGAGTACTCTGTTGCCGGCGGCAACCGCTCCCACCAAGGGCGAGAGAGCCAACTGAAAGGGATAATTCCATGGAGAGATTATAAGTATCGTTCCCAATGCCTGCGGCAGTATGTAAGAGGCGGAAGGCATAAGACAGAGAGGTGTAGGCACTCTCTTCTTGCGTGTCCACTTCCGCAGATGCTTCAATGCGAAACTTATTTCCGAAAGAACAATGCCTGTTTCTGTCAGATAACACTCCGCAGGGCTTTTATGCAGGTCATCGAATAGTGCTTGGTTTATATCCCGCTCCCTTTGCTTTATCAGTCGTCGCAGTTTGACGAGATTCTCACGCCGTATGGAATACGGTAAAGAAAGCTCCTGTCGCACGGATTGCCTTTGGGCTTGGAATACTGCTTCAACGGTTTTGTCGTTTTCTGCCATCTTATGCGAAAAAGTCTGTTTTGAGCAGTTCGTTTAGCGATTTATCGTCTCCCAACACCCACACCATATCGTCTTTCTTGAATTTCACATCGGAGGAAGGGTTGGCTGTCGGCATGTCGTCTCGTTCCATTCCGACAACAATGCAGTTGGTTTTGTTATTCAAGCGTGCTTCGTTCAGGCTGTGGCCTATCCATGGAGAGTTTTCCTCTATCACGAAAGTTCTGCACTTGATTGTGCTGTTCTTATCCTTTTGCTGCGAAATGGAAAACTCATGCAGGTTCATCACTTTGTCGTAATCGAGGTCTATTCCTTTATATGCTATTTGTGCATCTTTGAGATTTTGTATTTGTCCTACGGCAATAAGCATGTCGTTTACCTCCGGTTTGAAGTTTCCATCGGGAAAATCGGTTCGTTTGCCGTCTCGCATGACCGCAATCACTATTATGTCGTAAACCTTTCGCAAATTCAATTCTTTGAGCGGTTTGTTCGCCACGACGCCTCCGCTCTGCACGAGATAACTTGTTACGTAAAGATGTTTGTCAATCCAATGAAGATTATCCAATTCCTGCAAGTGTTCATCGGAAGTGCCGCTGCTCTGTTGGCGACTCTCGATTTGTCGCTGGTTGAAGTTCTTCACGAAACGTGTTTCCAATTTCCAGTAGTGTTTTTGGAGGCTTTTGTTTTGGAAAATGAAGCCGAAAACAACCAAAGCGAGGATTGCAATGACAAAAGCAGGTATGTTCCAGTAGAGTTTTATTATAAGGAATAGAAAGATGAGTGCAAGCATGTACCTTATCGCTATCATGGCTGTCAGAAAGTAGCGATTGTTATGGTTGGTTGCCCAAAGGGAAAGTACAAGAAAGGATTGTTTGCCGCGGTTCTTTATTATACCTATTATAAAAGGGGACATCACTGCTATACTGAGACATGAGAAAAGGACAAGTCCGAATGTCGGATTGTCGAAACGCAGGGAAAGAGGTTTGAGAAAAGCGGCAGAAAGAAAATATATGGCAAGGCAGATGACTGAAAAGACCAAGAGATTTCCGAAAAAGGACACAAGCAACTGTTTCCACTCGGATTCTTTCTCTCCGGCTTTTTTATCCTCGGTTTTATTCAAACGGTTGGTCAGCGAGTCCGGCAGAACGGATTCGAGAACGTGGTAAAAAGGTAAGGCAAGTTTGATGGTGTACGGCGTGGTAAAGGTGGTGATGACCGAAACCGCTATGACAATCGGATAAATGCTAGGTGAGGTTAATCCGAGGGTCATTCCGACGGAAGCGATGATGAAGGAGAACTCTCCCATTTGGGCAAGTGAGAAACCGGATTGAACGGCGGTTCGCATGCTTTGACCGGCGAACCTGACACCCATGGTGGTGAATATCATCTTACCGCTTATAGAGGCAGCGGCTATGACAAGCACCGTTCCGAAATTATCGACCAAGATGGCAGGATCGACCATCATTCCGACGGATACGAAGAATATCGCTCCGAAAAAGTCCTTTATGGGCGAGATTACCTTTTCTATGTTTTCCAATTCCATGGTTTCTGCAAGTATCGACCCCATTATGAACGCTCCCAAGGCGGAAGAAAAGCCTGCACGGGTTGCCAAAACCACCATAAGGAAACAAAGTCCCATGGAAACGAGAAGCAGTATTTCGGAGTTGAGGTGTTTCTTTATCTTTTTGAGCAAAGTCGGTATCAGATATATACCTGCAACGAACCATACGACAAGAAAGAAACCGAGACGGGCAATCATGAATACCAACTCGCTGCCTTCAAAGCTGCGGCTGACTGCAAAGCCGGATAAAAGCACCATGAGCAGAATGGCAAACAGGTCTTCAAAAACCAATATGCCGAAAACGATACCTGCGAAATGCTCTTTCTGCAAGCCCATGTCGTTAAAGGCTTTGACGATGATAGCTGTGGAACTCATGCAAAGCATTCCGCCGAGAAGGACACTGTCGAAGACGTTCCAGCCCATAAGCCTGCCTATGAAGAAACCGAAAATCGACAAACAGACTGCCTCGAACAACATAGCCTTTCCCCCGACATTGCCGACGGAAATCATTTTCTTGAAACTGAACTCCAAGCCCATTCCGAATAAAAGGAAGATGACGCCTATGTCTGCCCATGTGGATATATTTTCCGGCTGAACGGTCGGCGTAAATGCAAAATGAGGTCCTGCCAAAAAGCCTGCGACGATATAGCCCAGCACAACGGGCTGCTTCAAAAACTTGCACAAAAGCCCGAATGCCGAGCCGAGAACCAATATCAAAGCCAAATCGCTTATGATGGTGGGAAGAGTATTCATCTTTTCGCTGTTTTAGGTTCGCAAAATTACATCTTTTCGGCGTTTTACAGGTGTTTGTGCAACGAAATCGAGAAAAAAGCGTATCTTTGCAAACGCTTATCGTCTCTTTACATCGCTTACCAGATGAGAAAAACAGATGAAAAGCATTGTGTTTTAAGTTTAATTTTATGTTTAACCGTCCGGTAAGGGACAAATCAAAAAGTCATTTTTCTACAAATGAGAGATTTGAAAAACGTTCAACCTTTGGCTGATTTTGATTGGAATGCGGCAGAAGAAGAACATGCAAAGTATGCAGCGGATGAAAAAGAAAAAATGTCCGAAGCATATGACAAAACATTCAACCAAATAGGCGATCAACAAGTGGTTGAAGGTGTGGTTGTGGCAAAAGACAACCGCGAAGTTATAGTTAATATAGGATTCAAGTCCGACGGTATCATTCCTTTGAATGAGTTCCGCTACAATCCGGATTTGAAAGTCGGCGACAAGGTTGAGGTGTTCGTAGTGCAGAAAGAGGATGCCGGCGGTCAGTTGAGACTTTCTCACAAGGACGCTCGTATATTGAAATCTTGGGAAAGAGTTAATCAGGCTTACGAGTCTCACGAAATCATCAACGGATACGTAAAGAGCAGAACCAAGGGCGGACTTATCGTAGATGTCTTCGGCATCGAAGCATTCCTTCCGGGCAGTCAGATAGACGTAAAGCCTATCCGCGACTATGATGTGTTCGTTGACAAGGTTATGGAGTTCAAAGTCGTTAAGATAAACAACGAATACAAGAACGTTGTCGTATCCCACAAGGCTTTGATAGAGGATGAAATCGAGGCTCAAAAGGCTGAAATCATCGCCAAACTGGAAAAAGGTCAGGTATTGGAAGGAACGGTTAAGAACATCACGTCTTACGGTGTGTTTGTGGACTTGGGAGGTGTCGATGGTTTGATTCACATCACCGATCTTTCGTGGGGCAGAATCCAACACCCTGAAGAAATTGTCAAATTGGACGAAAAAATTAAGGTTGTTATTCTTGACTTCGATGAAGGCAAGAAGAGAATTGCTTTGGGATTGAAACAACTTACTCCTCACCCATGGGACAGCCTTGACCCTAACTTGAAAGTTGGCGATAAGGTTAAAGGAAAAGTTGTTGTTTTGGCTGACTACGGTGCTTTCGTTGAAATAATCCCCGGCGTTGAAGGTTTGATACACGTAACAGAGATGTCTTGGAGTCAACATTTGAGAACGGCACACGACTTCTTGAAAATAGGCGACGAGGTTGAAGCTGTAATTTTGACTTTGGACAGAGAAGAAAGAAAGATGTCCTTAGGCATCAAACAACTTATCCCCGATCCTTGGACAAACATCGCAGAAAAGTATCCTGTCGGCAGCAAGCATACAGCTATCGTAAGAAACTTCACCAATTTCGGAATATTCGTTGAATTGGAAGAAGGAATCGATGGATTGATACACATCTCCGACCTTTCTTGGAGCAAGAAGATAAAACACCCTGCCGAATTTACCAAGATTGGTGAAAAGATGGATGTGGTTGTTTTGGAAGTGGATGCAGAGAACCGTCGTTTGAGTTTGGGACACAAGCAACTTGAAGAAAACCCTTGGGATGTGTTTGAAAGCATATTCACTGTCAACTCCGTTCATGAAGGAACGATTTTAAGCATCAGCGACAAGGGTGGAGCTGTTGTGGCATTGCCTTACGGAGTTGAGGGTTTCGCTCCTAAGTCTCACCTTTTGAAAGAAGACAAAACGACAGCCAAAGTTGACGAAAAACTTCCTTTCAAGGTTATAGAGTTCTCCAAAGAGAATAAAAAGATTGTTATATCTCACACTCGCACATGGCAGGCTGAAGAACCAAGAAAAGACGACAAAAAGTCTAACAATGAAGCTGCCGCTGTGAAGAAAATCAACGAAGGATTGGAGAAAACAACACTCGGAGACATCGACATCTTGGCTTCTTTGAAAGAAGAAATGGACAAGAACGAGAAGAAATAGAATTTCTTTCATGGTTATTTAATGTTGGCGGGGAGTGTGCCGAAAGCGGTACACTCTTCGTTTTTTTATGTCCTCCGAGAAAATTATCGTAACTTTGCAAACACTAAATTCAAACAGATGATTACTTGCGACGATGCCATAATAGAAAAAATGGTTGTCCATAAGGTTGGCAACAAAGTTAATAATGAACCATTGAAGCTCTCTCCTTCCGAATTCATGCTGCACGGCGAAATAGGCAATCTGCTGATGAAGTATTTCACAACCGGTTTCAAATCTCCCCTTTCATACAGATTGTCAGGTGAAGTTTCGGCTGAAAACAACAAGATATGGAGATGTGCCAAAACTGTCTTTGATAATCCCATGGAACTCTACTCTCAAAGCCTTGAGATAGCGGAATTTCTTTACAATGTCTCGGAACACCCCAACATTAAATCGGGAGAACTTTATATTGCACTGCTCAGTCGTTGCTTTGTAGAAGGAGAGACGGTTGATGCACTCGGAATATTCAAATCGGAGAACAAAGAAACCTATCTGAAAGTCTTTCCGCAAGGCGAAGGCTTCGATATAGAAAGCGATAGCGGCATAAACATCAACAAATTGGACAAAGGCTGTATCATATACAACAAAGAGGCTGAAGAGGGTTTTGTTGTGCAGGTTGTCGATGTTTCAAACCGCAGCGGAGAAGCCGCAGCCTTTTGGACAGACAGCTTTCTCAATATCAGACAAAGGCAGGACGCATACTTTAATACACAGCATACAATCAATCTTTGCAAGGGTTTTGTATCCGAACAACTGCCGGAAGAATACGAAATAAACAAAGCCGACCAAGCTGCCTTGCTTTCCAAAACGGCAGACTACCTTAAAGACTGCAAACAGTTCGATTTGGAACGCTTCGGCGACGAAGTATTCGGCGATGACGAGATGAAACAGTCTTTTCGCAGCTATCGGGAGCAATACGAAAAGGATTACGACATGGACTTTGCCGACAACTTCACTCTCAGCGACGAGGCATTGCGAAGGGAGCAGCGTTACCTGCGGACAATTCTCAAATTGGATAAGAATTTCACCGTTTACATTCACGGAGCCCGCAACAGAGTGGAGCATGGAGAAGATTCGGAGACAGGCTTGAAGTACTACAAATTTCTCTACGACCAAGAGAAATAAACCAAAGATAAACAAGCCCTTTCCGAAAAAACTGATGAAAAAACTAAAATTCAATCCAACAGAAATAATTTCCAATCATGCCATACGGATTGACCGATAGTGAAATGCAGGTATTGCATGAGCTGTTTGCAGAAAACGAAAAAATCGAACAGGTTATTCTTTACGGCTCGCGTGCCAAAGGAACGTACAAACCTTTCTCCGATGTCGATATAACCATAGTCGGTAAAGGATTGACTCGACTTGATGTTAACCGTCTGTACGCCGCATTGGATGAATCCCCCATACCGTATATATTTGACATCTTCGTATTCGACACGTTGAAAAACGAAAACCTGAAAGAGAATGTCTCACAATGCGGTGTCGTTCTATACAAAAAGAGAGAATAAACCATCTAATGATTTTTTCACTCTACTCATCAGATTTGTAAATCCGGCATCTCGTTCAGCCTTTTTCGGCTATCAATTCGAGAAGAGTATCTCCGTACTTCTCCAATGTTTTCTTTCCTATGCCTTTTATGGCGAGTAATTCCTCCTGTGTTCGAGGACGTGATTTCGTTATGCCCTCTATGGCTTTTTGGGACAAGATGCAATACGCAGGCAAGCCTTCCTCCTCGGCTCGACTGCGTCTCCATTGCTTCAATGCTGCGAACAAATCGTCCATCTCCAACTCCTCGTTTTTCTCTTTCGCCGTTCCGGCAAATTTTTGCGACGTTTCATTATTTTCTTGCGGCGTTTCATTTTCCCGAATAGCCGATTCGGTTTTGCCTTTTCCGATGAAATCTTTGTAAGCCGTCCACTGCATTCTGTCTCCCTCCGCAATAGTCTTGTTTTTCAGCTCGGTATATGCTGCAATGTCGAAGTCGTTTTCTCGAAAGTAACGAAGCAATCTGTATTTGAGTTCCACCTCGTTTCCGAAACGTTTGATGAGCTCTTCCATTTCCTCGCTGTTGCCGTATTCGTCCCAATTCAAACCGTCCAATGCCTGCAACAAAGTCAGACAAAGCGACATTTGCTCCAAGAAATAAACACCTGCCTTACCGCATCTCTCCTTCAACATTTCGCTATCTCTGCAAATCCTACGCAGTTGCACGGAAAAACGTTCGGAAACCCCGCTTATGTTTTCCTTTACCGCCTCGGATACACTCGCAAATGCCGATGAGATTTCGGCTTCCTTTCGTGCAACTTGTCCGATGTTGAATTTGTCGAGTTCGTCGAGGGCTGCCTGCAAGGCGGAAAAGTCGAAGATTTCTTCGAGACTGTGGAAATAATATTCAAAGCGGTCTTGCTCGAAGGTGTCTTCGTCTGCACGATTATCCTTCTGCGAATGGTTGAAATCATTCACCTTTTCATCCGTTATGACTGCCTCCGGCACAAATGGCGAAGCGAGAGTCAAGCCTTCCAAAGTCTTGCAACGGCTCAACGCAACGTAATACTGTCCGTGCGTAAAGGACCGATCCGCATCCACCACGGCTTTCTCGAAAGTCAAGCCCTGACTTTTGTGTATGGTTATCGCCCATGCCAATTTCAAAGGGTACTGTTTGAAAGAGCCGATGACCTCTTGAACTATTTCCATCGTCCTCTTATCCATGCTGTAACGGTATCTCTCCCATGTGTAAGGCTCGACGCTTACCTCCTTACCGTTTTCCTGCAAGCGTACAACCACTTTCTTATCCTCCAATTCCACCACCTTACCTATGGAGCCGTTGTAATAGTCCCTTTCATTTGCCTTGTGTTGGTAATCGTTCTTTATGAACATGACCTGCGAGCCTTCTTTGAGTTCAAGAATTTCGGAATTGGGATATGTTTTCGGGTCGAAATCCCCCTCCACTTCACATTGGTAGAAATAACTCCTGCTCTCTATTTCGGAAAGCCTTTTATCGTTTATCGCCTTGGTCTTTCGGTTGTGCGTACAGAGTATCACGCTGCCTTCGTTCTTCTTATCCAATATATCGGGAACGTATCGGCTGTTGAGTTTCTCTATGATGTCATGCGAAATGCGGTTGTCCCTGATACGGTTCAATATATCGATGAAAGTTTTGTCCGATTGGCGGTAGATGTGTTGGAGTTCTATGGTATAAAACTCGGAAGCCTGCCATGCGTGAGAGGAAAAGAAATAAGGCGTTGCATAGTATTGCGAAAGCAAATCCCATTCCTCCTCCACCGCAACGGGAGGCAACTGACTCAAATCCCCTATCAACAACAGCTGTACACCACCGAAAGCCTTGTTTCTGTGCCTGTAACGTATTTTTCGCAAAACGAAGTCCATCTGATCCAGAACATCCGCCCTCACCATGGAGATTTCGTCTATCACAAGCAAATCCAAACTGCGTATGATGTTGATTTTCTCCTTGCGGAAACGTTTCTGCTCCGTCCTGCAACCCGGAACGTATGGTGCAAAGGAGAATTGAAAGAAAGAATGTATCGTTTGCCCTTCGGCATTCAGGGCAGCTATACCCGTGGGAGCAAGAATGACGAAACGCTTATGCAGACTTGCTTTCAGACTTTTCAAAAAGGTGGTTTTACCTGTGCCTGCCTTTCCCGTAAGAAAGATATTTCTGTCGGTCTGCTCCACATATCTGCGAGCCAAATCAAGTTGTAGATTGCTTTCCATTCGCTTCACATCAAAAAAGGCAAATTCCGTCAAAACAGAACCTGCCTGAAAATATATATAAATTTGATTGAAAGGCGACAAAGCCGAAAAAACTTCCTTCTTTGCCGCGACCTCTTACTATCTTGCCTTTCTTGCCACGGCTTTCTTGGCAGCCTCTGCTATATTCGCCGCTTTCAAGCCGTATTTCACCATAAGTTCCTCCGGTTTTCCGCTTTCGCCGAATTTATCGTTCACTCCTATGAACTCCATCGGCTTCGGATTGTTGCGAACAAGGACTTGGGCAATGCTTTCATTCATTCCGCCGGCGTACTGATGTTCCTCGCAACCCACCGCACAGCCCGTCTTTGCAACGGAACGCAATATAGCTTCTTCGTCCAATGGTTTTATGGTGTGTATATCCACTATTTCCGCACTTATTCCTTCCTTCTCCAACAACTTTGCAGCTTCCAAAGCCTCCCAAACCAAATGTCCGGTTGCGAAAATGCTCACATCGCTGCCCTCGCTCAACACAACAGCCTTGCCAATCTCGAAAGGCATGTCCTCGGGAATGAACACAGGAACCTTCGGTCTGCCGAAGCGGAGATAGACACCGCCTTTGTATTCCGCAGCCGCTATCGTTGCCGCTTTGGTTTGGTTGTAGTCGCAAGGATTAAGCACAACCATGTTCGGCAACATCTTCATCAATCCTATGTCTTCCAATATCTGGTGTGTCGCTCCGTCCTCTCCGAGAGTTATTCCGGCATGAGAACCGGCTATCTTGACGTTCGTTTCCGAATAAGCCACCGATTGACGTATCTGGTCATAAACTCTGCCTGTCGCAAAGGCTGCAAAACTGCCTACGAAAGCCGTTTTTCCGCTAAGAGCCAAGCCTGCCGCTATACCGATCATGTCAGCCTCCGCTATACCGCACTGTATCATTCTGTCGGGAAAAGCTTTGGCAAATTCGTCCATCTTTACCGATGAAGTCAAATCGGCACACAATGCCACGACTTCGCTGTTTCTTTTGCCGGCTTCAAGCAATCCCGCTCCGAATCCGGAACGCGTATCCTTGTTGCCCAATATAGGATATTCTTTCATTTGTTTTATTTCGCTAAATTTATCGTTGTTGTTTTCTTTGATTCAATCTTGAAGTCCTTCACCTGCGTCTTGGTGGTTTTGTCTGCCGTTTTGGCTCTTACGACCACCATATACTGCCCGGGTAAAAGGTCTATCGATTCGTTTTGTCTGCCATCATCGAGATTACAAACCCATTTTGTCTCTTCGCTGTCCTTGACGAATATGCTGCAAAGCATGTTTCCTTTGCCCTTGTTCAAGAGGAGCGTGCCGCTTTGGGGAATTTCAATCGTTGTCGTGGCACTTTGACCAACTTCAACGTTCTCTATCTTCAAACGAGGCTTGGTCAGGATTTCCAAATCGTACTTTCCGACGATATACTTCTCGCTTTTGTTCAATTCCTGTATGTTCACGGCTTCCGGTTTACCCGATTCACGAACTATGACCGCCATATTCTTCGAGGTATTCTTACCCTTATCCTCGGCAAGCGTGATAATCATGCTGCCTTGCGGCGTCTTGATGGGAATGATGGTGTGCCTTCCGGGATTCAACTGCACTTTCTCCACCTTGACAGGGGGAATGGTGTGAACCACAATGTCGTAATTTATCAGCGGATCGAGTACCAAGGTATCCGGCATGCCCTTGGAATTGAATGTGTGCATGAATGTGTAGCGTAGTTTCTTGCTTTGCGAATCGTAAAAGGTCATGGGAACATTCGTTTCGCTCGCTTCCATGTAACTATCCAAGAGATTGACCTGAGATGTGGTGTTGTTCAACGCCTGATTGACCACATCATTCAATGCTTTCGAGAATTCGATTTCGTTCGATGCCTCATAATACGTTCCGGCACACTCGAAGTATTCTCTCATTCCCCTTCCTATGCCTATGATGAAGGGTTTCAAGAAAGCTCCTTTCTTTTGCAGTGCCTTCGATGCCGCACACACATCGCCCGCACACTCATCCGTTCCGTCTGTTATCAAAACTATTATGTTCCGACAGTTATCGCAATCCGGAAAATCGCCGACACATTTCTCCAATGTCGCCGCTATGGGAGTTGTGCCTTTGGGAACCAATGCTTTCAACTTGGCTTTTATCTGCTCGCCGTTGTTCGCCGAGAAACCGACCTCCAATTTGGTGTCGTCGCAATCCTGAGGCGGATAATCCTTTGTGTGTCCGTAGGCTCGCAAAGCTATTTCCACACCCTTGCAATCGCCGAGTGTATCGACTATGTTGGAGACAAGATTTTGTGCAATCTTTATTTTGGTGTTGCTCTGCCACATTCCGTACATGCTGTTAGAGCAATCGAGAATGAAGAGTATGCGGGTGGTTTGAAAAGCGTCCTTTTTCGTTACTCTCACTCCTTTGGGCTGGGCTGTCGATGCCAGTCCCAGTCCGATGAAAGTCGCAAGTATCGCTATGGTTCTCAATATTCCCGTTCTTCTCATGGCCGTTGCAATTCTTTTGCTAAAAATCGCCGAGTGTTTCCTTCAACTGAGAAAGTGCCTTCGCCGCCTGCTCATCGTTCGGCGGTGTTCCATGCCATTTGTTGTCGTTTTGCATGAAGTCCACACCGTAACCCATCTGCGTGTGCATAAGCATTACAACGGGTTGTCCGTGTCCCGTTTCGGCTTTTGCCCGTTTCAAGCCCTCGCAAACGGCATTCATGTCATTGCCTTCGGCTTCCACCACCTTCCACATAAAGGCTTCGAACTTGGCTTTGAGGTTGCCGAGCGAACAAACCGCCGTTGTGGTTCCGTCGATTTGCAATCCGTTCACGTCTATCGTCGCTATAAGGTTATCCACTTTGTTGGCTCCGGCAAACATTACCGCCTCCCAGATTTGTCCTTCTTGCAACTCGCCGTCGCCATGCAAGGTATAGACTCTCTTGTCATCGTTGTACATTTTCTTTGCCAAGGCTGCTCCTATCGCAACGGACAATCCCTGTCCCAAAGAGCCTGAGGCTTGTCTTACGCCGGGCAAACGGTCGTGTATGCTCGGGTGTCCCTGCAAGCGTGTACCCAAACGACGGAATGTTGCCAATTCTTTGACAGGGAAATAACCCCTTCGTGCCAAGACGCTGTACAAAACAGGTGATATATGACCGTTGGAAAGAAAGAACATATCCTCTCCCCTGCCCTGACGGGTGAAAGAGTTGACGTCCAAGTGCATAACCTCGAAATACAAGGCTGTCATAAAGTCCGCACACCCCAAACTGCCGCCCGGGTGTCCGCTTTGACACGAGTTGACCATGCGAATTATATCGCGTCTTACCTGTGTCGCAATGTCCTGCAACTGTTTTACTTCTGCCATTACTGCTTTTGATTTTTCGTTTGCAAAGGTAGCACTTTTTCTTCTAATGGCAAAATGAACCGGAATGGCGGCTGGGCAAGTCTTATCGTATAAGCATAAGGCTGCCCTTTTGAGTATGTGTGTTCCCTTTGGTGTCTGTGAATTTCACTATGTAATAGTATCCTCCCTGCATGGCATCTCCGCCGTTGAATGTGCCGTCCCAACCATGGTTTATGTCGTTGGCGGTGAATATAAGTACGCCGCGACTATTGTAAATGTCCATTCTGTATGAAGAAAGCTTGGCGTATGCAGGTTTGAAAATGCCATTCTTACCACTTCCAGGTATAAAGGCGTTAGGAATGAAGAGTTGCGTACATACAGTGTCCTCAAGGCTAAGATCGGAAGAAGCTTTCGTTCTTGTCTCCGGCTCTATGATTTCTGTATTTGCGGACTTTGCCATAGGTTTTTGTGCAAGAGGAGTTATTGAAACAACATTTTGCGAGCGGACAACTTGATTTTGCCCCATAACAGCAGCCTCTTCAGGATTGTTCACACTCATCGGATTTGATGATATAATGGGTTGATTGTCAGGTTCTGCAACAACAGTATTTTCTTTCGCCGTTTCATTTTTGCGAATCATCGTTCCGGTAATTTTTTTCGGCGTATCATTTTGCTCGATTGCCGTTTCGTCTGCAAGTTGTCTTTGAACGGTCGGTTCAGGGTAGGTTTCTGCCTTTGCAATCTCCTTTTCCGCTTTCTCCGGAGCCAATGCCAACATGCCGACGAAGCCTGCCAGCAAAACCGTTGCCACGATGACGGAGACGGTAAGGTAGGTGTGTTTCGGCTTGTTCAATTCCTTGGACAGGTTTTTCCATAAGCGTTCATCGGGTTGCTGTTCGTAATCCTGCAATCGCTCTCTGAACTGTTCGTAATTCTTATCCATAATCTTCCTCCTTTCCATCTCTTCACCCAATCCTCTAATTTGCTTTTCGGATTTCGGTTTGAATATTTTTCTTGTTTATTTTCTCTCTCAATAATTGCTTTGCCTTGAAATTCAATCCTCTCAACGTACTCTCGCTCAACTGCAACATTTCCGATAATTCCTTGTAAGAATAGCCCTCTATTTCGATAAGATTGAATACCGTCCTGCAATTCTCCGGCAAAGACGCAACCATATCGAGTATCTCGGCGGTCGAAAAATTGTCGAGTTGCACAGGCTTTTCCACAAGGGAGGGGCAATCCTGTACATCGCAAAAAAAATGCGATTTATCGTAACGATAGTAATTCAAAGCACAGTTGACGAAAAGACGTCTCAGCCAACCGCCGAACGCTCCCTTGAAAGAATACTTGTCAAGCTGTGAAAATGCCTTAATGAAAGCCTCTTGGAAAATATCCTCTGCGTCCTGACGGCAACGTGCATAGCGAATGCACAAGCCGAGCATGAGAGGGGAATACCTGTCATAAAGAGCCCGTTGAGCCTTTGCGTCTTTTTTGAGACACCTTCTTATTATTTCTTCGTCCGAAAGGTTCATCGCTGCTATGACACTTGTTTCACTCGATTTGTTTCCGCAAAACAACGAAATCTTCAAAAGAAACGGTGCGACATCTGTAAGCCGGGTTCTGTCGGGTCTGCGTTTGCAAACCGTTCTATCATTAATCTACTGCCTGCCTTGCGACAAGCCTCTAACGACCTACCCCTCGGAAAAGGACGAGCAGCCCCATGCTCCGATATATTTGGTCTTTCAACTCATAAGGTTTACCCCTGCGACTTATCACTAAGCCGTAGCGTGAGCTCTTACCTCGCGTTTTCACCCTTACCTTGGAAAAGGCGGTTGTTTTCTGCGGCACTTTCTGTCGGACTTTTGCAAATCCGCCTACCCGTTAGGTAGTATGATGCTCTGCGTTGCCCGGACTTTCCTCTCCGAATATAAATTCGCAGCGATAGAACGATGTCGCACCGTTATGTTTCTTACTCCTTAGGTGTCGAATTGGCAGCACGCTTACGTGCGACCTCGTCAAGAAGTATTTTTCGTATTCTCAGATGGTTCGGAGTGATTTCAAGATATTCGTCTTCGGCTATATATTCCATTGCTTCTTCCAAAGAGAACTTCTTTGCCGGTGCTATATTGACTTTTTCATCGGCACCTGCCGAACGCATGTTTGATAATTTTTTTGTGATTGTCAGGTTTACCACAATATCATCGGGTCTCAATCCCTCTCCCACGACCATTCCGGTATATACTTCGTCGCCCGGAGATACGAAGAAAGTACCTCTGTCCTGCAATTTGTTTATCGAGTACTCTATTGCGGTACCTGTCTCCTTTGCAATCAAAGCTCCCATTCTTCTTCCTGTGATTTCGCCCTTCCAAGGTTCGTATCCTTTCAAACGACTCGCCATTATGGCCTCTCCTTCCGATACTGTAAGTATGTTGTTTCTCAATCCTATGATACCTCTCGAAGGAATGGTGAACTCGATGTGGCTTCTGTCCCCCTGAGCCTCTATGCTGTCTATCTCTCCCTTCCTTATAGTCACCAATTCTATCACCTTACCGGCGAATTGCTCCGGAACAACTATGGTCAACTGCTCCACCGGCTCGCATTTCTTACCATCGATTTCCTTGATGATTACCTTAGGTTGTCCGACCTGCAATTCATAGCCCTCTCGACGCATGGTCTCTATCAGAATCGAAAGATGAAGAATGCCTCGTCCGTAAACGATGAGAGAATCCGGCGAATCGGTTTCCTCGACACGAAGAGCCAGATTCTTCTCCAACTCTGCGAACAATCTCTCACGAAGATGTCGTGAGGTCACATACTTGCCGTCCTTGCCGTAAAAAGGCGAATTATTTATCGTAAAGAGCATGCTCATCGTCGGATCATCGACCTTTATCGGCTTCAACGGCTCAGGATTTTCCAAATCGCAGACAGTGTCCCCTATTTCAAAGTCTTCCAATCCCAAAATGGCACAAATCTCCCCTGCTTCCACCGGTGTCTTTATTTTTTCCTTTGCCAAACCTTCAAAGACATAGAGCTCCTTGATTTTGGAACGCACCATCTCTCCATTGGTTTTTGCAAGCGTTACATCTTGTCCTGCAACCAACGTTCCTCTGTGAAGACGTCCCACAGCTATTCTGCCGACATACGAGGAGTAATCCAAGGAAGAAATCATCAACTGTGTATTTCCATCCGTTACATTGTAAGCAGGAATATGCTTTATTATCATATCCAGAAGATAAGAAACGTCTTCCGTAGGGTGTTCCCAATCTTCACCCATCCAGCCCTGCTTCGATGAGCCATAAACGGTCGGAAAGTCCAACTGTTCCTCCGTTGCACCGAGAGAGAACATAAGGTCGAAGACCTTTTCCTGCGTTTCCACAGGATTGCAATTAGGTTTATCAACCTTATTTATAACCACAATGGGTTTGAGGTTCAGTTCGATTGCCTTTTGCAGCACAAAACGGGTCTGCGGCATCGGTCCCTCAAAAGCATCTACCACAAGCAGAACGCCGTCCGCCATATTCAACACTCTTTCCACCTCTCCGCCGAAATCACTGTGGCCGGGAGTATCGATAATGTTTATTTTGTAACCCTTGTATCTGATTGAAACGTTCTTGGACAGTATCGTGATACCGCGTTCACGCTCCAAATCGTTGTTATCCAGTATAAGTTCCTTCGTCTCTTGATTGTCGCGGAAAAGCTTTGCCTGATACAGCATTCTGTCCACGAGGGTCGTTTTACCGTGATCTACGTGAGCTATTATGGCTACGTTTCTGATGTTCTGCATTCTGTGTTTCGAATATTATTAAGACTGTTTATATTTCGATGGAACGGCGTTTCGCGAAAATGAAACCCCGTTCCATTCTTCTCTTTCTTCGTTTCGTTTCACCGAAACGGCGTTTCGGCAAAACAATCCTTTATCGCAGGAAATCAAGTTCCTATCCGAAAAGTTCTTTCTTTATCTCTTCCACCGCCTTTTCTATGCCCGAAGCATCTTTTCCACCGGCAGAGGCGAAGTATTTCTGACCGCCGCCGCCGCCTTTGATGTGTTTGGCTGCCGAACGTATGATTTTGGAAGCGTCTTTGCCGTTTGCGACAAACTCTTCGCCCAACATAAGCGACAAGGACACCTTTCCATCATTTTCTCCGTAGGCAATGAAACATATATTGTTGCTTTCCGATTTGAACCTGAAAGCCAAATCTTTCACCACATCGGCATTCAGTTTGCTGCAATCCCACTCCAACAAGTCCGCATCGCCCGTTTGCTTGATTTCTTTGCGAAGAACATCGAACAGTTGTGCCGTTTTCTCTTTCTGCAACTTGTCGAGACCGGCTTTCAATGCCGCATCGTCCTCGATTAACTTCTTGACAGATTGCACGACATTAGGGCTTGCAACGAACAAAGAATGTATTTCTTTCAACGTATCGAGACTTTCGTAAAGAAATTTCTCGAATCCCTTTCCGCTTACCGCCTCAATTCTCCTCACACCCGCCGCAACAGCCGTCTCATTCACTATTTTCACCATTCCGATTCGACCTGTCGATTTGACGTGAGTACCGCCGCAAAGTTCTATACTGTCGCCGAATTTTATGCAACGCACCTTATCGCCGTATTTTTCGCCGAATAAAGCCATCGCACCCATTTCTTTCGCTTGGTCTATCGGTATATCGCGGAAATCTTCCGCCGAATAGTCCTCCCGAATCATCGCATTGACGATTTGTTCCGCCTTTTTAATCTCCTCATCCGTGAGTTTCGACGGGTGCGAAAAGTCGAATCGCAAACGCATATCATCAACATACGAACCTTTCTGCTCCACATGGTTTCCGAGAACCTTGCGTAAAGCATAATGCAAAAGGTGAGTCGCCGTATGATTCGCCTCTGTCGATTTACGCAATTCGGCATCAACGGTAAGCATGAACGGTTCCTCCAAATTCTTCGGCAGTTCTTTCACGATGTGAAGGGTGAGTTTGTTCTCCTTTTTGGTATCCGTTATCCTTGTTCTGCCGCCGGAGTTTTCCATAACGCCCTTATCTCCCGTCTGACCGCCCATTTCGGCATAAAAAGGTGTGCGATCGAAAACAAGTTGATAGCAAACCGAATTCTTCATCGTTACTTTCCGATAACGCAAAAGCCGAGCCTCCGTCTGCAAAACGTCGTATCCGATAAATTCTCCCAAGCCTTCGAAAGGCACAACCTCCACCCAATCGTCCGTAAGGCTCTTCGCAGCATTACGGGAACGCTCTTTCTGAGCGGCAAGGTTGCTTTCGAAGCCATGCATATCCACTTTGTAACCTTTCTCCTGTGCCATCAGTTCCGTCAAGTCCACAGGAAAACCGTAGGTATCGAACAACTCGAAAGCGAAATCGCCGTCTATCGTTTTGTCATTGCTTTGCGAGATGTACTTCTCGAACTTCAAAATACCGTTTGCGAGAGTTCGGAGGAATGAAAGTTCCTCCTCGCGTATTATCTTTTCAATCAACGGACGTTGTTCCTTGATTTCCGGATATTGTTCGCCCATCTGCTCCACAAGAATGCCCACCATGTCATAGAGGAACGGCTCGTTGAAGCCGAGGAACGTGTAACCGTAGCGAACGGCTCTTCGCAATATTCTTCGGATTACGTAACCCGCCTTTGCATTCGAGGGCAACTGTCCGTCCGCAATGGCAAAGCAAACCGCTCTTATATGGTCTGCACACACCCGCATGGCAATATCCTTCTCCTCATCTCCCTTGCCGTATTCCACACCGGCTTTTGCAGCAAGGTGTTTAATCATCGGTTGGAATATATCGGTATCATAGTTCGATTGTTTGCCCTGCAAAACCATGCAAAGCCTCTCGAAACCCATTCCTGTGTCGATATTCTTCTCCTTCAAAGCCGTAAGGCTTCCGTCTGCCAAGCGATTGAACTCCATGAACACCAAGTTCCATATCTCGATCACCAACGGATTATCCTTATTCACCAAATCCCTGCCGCAAATCTTTGCTTTATCCTCCTTGTTTCGCAAATCGACATGAATTTCCGAACATCCACCGCAAGGACCCGTCTCCCCCATTTCCCAGAAGTTATCTTTCTTGCTTCCGAATATTATTCTGTCTTCCGCAATCCACTGTTTCCAATATTCGAACGCCTCCATATCCGCATTCAATCCCTCTTTCTCATCGCCGCCGAACACTGTTACATATATAATATCCTTATCTATTCCATAGACCTCCGTCAACAGTTCCCAAGCGTATGCAATCGCTTCCTTCTTGAAGTAATCCCCGAAAGACCAATTGCCTAACATTTCAAACATAGTGTGATGGTAGGTATCCCTTCCCACTTCCTCCAAATCGTTATGCTTTCCGCTTACTCTCAAACACTTTTGCGAATCGGCAGCCCTGAGATAAGGCTTGGTCGAATTGCCGAGGAAAATATCCTTGAACTGATTCATTCCGGCATTGGTGAACAAGAGCGTAGGGTCATTCTTCACCACTATCGCCGAAGAAGGTACCACGGTATGCCCTTTCGAGGCGAAAAAATCCAAAAACTTCTTTCTTACTTCCTTTGAACCAATCATATCAGAGTTCCTTTATTTCTTTAATCACATACAGGCGAAACGGTTCCGCAAACCACGCACCCCACTCCGTCAAGTCTGCAAAGGTACAAAAAAAATCAAAATTCACTGCCCGCATTCCGCAAAAGCATCATACAAACAGCTCCCGCTCAAAACAAAAGCGATGAAATCCGCCCTGCCAAACGGCAAATACGAACTTCATCGCCTCTTATGCAAAACTGCTCTTACCTAAAAGAACAGCGTAAAGCCTGCTTCCAAATGATTTCTTCCGAACTTCTTCTTCGAGGAAGTGGATAATCCGTTATCTACTCTCGACGAAATAACATAATCCACATCATAAATACTGTAATTCACAAAAGTCTTCAAACGATGTCCGCACATAGAGAACTCCAATCCTGTTCCGAAAGAAAGGAAAGGCTGAAAATCATCCATGGATTCCACACCGTAAGTCATCTCGCCATTCGTTCCCCTGAATGAAGACAAATCCGCAGTTATCATCTCCCTCAAACCACCGCCGAGAGACACATTCCAAAACGTTTTATCGCAAATTCGCGTACTGTAATTCACCATTATCGGCACTTCCACGGAGTGAAACACCGCATTGTAACGATCCTCCGCAAAAAAATCGGGATAATCCGACAAAAATCTTGTATCATCGGCAACCACAAGCCTTACCTCCATATTCATATAAGCATACTTCAAGCCTGCCGAAAGGGAGAAATTATTGTCGAACCTGTATTCATAAACAAAATGCAAGGAAAAACGTGACATACCCGTAACATCCGCCGCACTATGAAACTTCTTGAATGAACTGCTTCCTACATCGAACACTCTGTGTTCAAACGTCAAGTCTCCGCCAAAGCTATTCACCAAATTACAGGTGGAGAAAATATCGGTCGCTGCTCCGAAGCCGAAATTATGTTTTTTGAAGCCACCGGATTTTTCCGATTTCGTTTGAGCATCAAGCCCACCCAATGCGGTCAAAACCGCAAACAAAGTAATAATTACCTTTTTCATCGTTTTTGTCTCTTAATTTGAAAATCATTTAATGCCACAAAGATACACATTTCACTCCAAATAAACAAGTATTAAGAAAAAAACATTTATCAAACTTGCGAAACATTTGACTTTAAGGGCTTTGTGCATTGTATTTTCTCTGAAACACCACTACTTATTCGCCATTAACCTTTTCGGAAATGAGTTTCTCGAATTTCTTTTCGGTGCAAAGGCTCAAATCTGTGCCGACGAATTTACCGTCCATGAACAATGAAAATATCGTATCGGGGCTTGGTGCTTTGCGTGCCTGCTCACGGGTTTCCAGTTTGATTATTTCCAAAGGCACGCCATGCTTTTCGGCAAGTTCTTTCAGTTGTCCGCCGACATAATATTCCGTAAACGGACAGCGGGAAGAGTAATAAGCCGTCAAACCCTTCTTTTCGCCGCAAACACCTTCCGCAACGCACGGTAGAAAGTACGGATTCGGAGCGGCGACATCGAACTTCATGGCAATCAAAGCAAAACCGTAAGGCAGCTTTTCCACGATAGTGAAACCATGAGCCAACAACCATTTCGTATCGCTCATGAAAGGCAGCTTCTTCGTGCCTACCACGGATACCAAGCCGCTTTTTCTCTGACGTTTTGCGTCCTCCATGACGGATTGAAGCAAGGCATAGCCATGCCCTTTACCTTTATATTGACCCGAAACCCAAAAACAATTTATCATTATATAGTTCGGAGCCTCCACGGCAGTCCATGCCTTTTCCGCAGATACGTATTCGATAAACACCTTGGCTCTTTCGTTCAGCCTTCTGAACACATAACCCTCGCCGAACTCCTTTTTCAACCATTCTTTCTTCGCCTTATAACCCTCTGCACACTTTTTATCTGAGAAAGCACAGCAAATATGCTCCTCATCTATGCTTTCCGCATTCAAATCCATGTATTCCGTATTCATCTTCTTCCTTTCGTTATTTCCAAATCGGTTAATCGTATCAAAAAAAAGAGGAACTGCTCCCCGCCTGCGTTGTTTGCAGTTTGCGGAAAACAGTCCCGAGTGTATACTTAAATTAAAGCCGTAAAATATTACAGTTCCCCGTCACTTTTTTGCGACGGTTTACTTCACAGGGTGGTCTTTATGGAATTGTTTAACCCTTTCTTCGAATACAGGAATCATTTCATGAGGCACCAAAGACACGCATGCTCTCACGCCTTCGGTTCTTGTGCTTCTGCAAATCTTCAAAGAGATTGCACTGATACCGTAATACGCCAACTCACTCAACAATTCCTCTCCGCTATAGCCCGGATAAGAGAACGTAAAGTAAAATCCGTCTGCCACATCCATGTCCAAATCCTTGTCATAAACAATCTTGAAACCGTTTTCGACCAATGCCTTTTTCATCTGATGGGCTTTCCTGCCGTAATCCTTCAAAGGCTCGGTGAAGTTGTACGTCCCATCGTTGCAAGCCTTGAATATGGCTGTCAAGGCATACTGCGGCGAGAATGCCGTTCCCGAAGTCAAGGCATAGAGTGAGCCGAATATTATGGCACGACCGAAACTCTCCTGAGTGAAGAACTTCTTCATGTACTCGGTTTTAAGCTCGAACAAAGCAGGGCTTATTATCATCACTGCAATACGCTGACCTGCGTATGAGAAAGCCTTGCTGCCGGAAATCATCAATATGTATTTCTCTGCCCATTTCGCAACCGTAGGTTGGAAAGGAGGCACTCCCGGTTTGGAATAATCCTTACGGAAGTCCATTCCGAAGTAAGCCAAATCCTCAATCACTATCACATCGTGCTTGTTCGCCTCTTCGGCTATTATTTGCAACTCTTTCTCGTTGAAAGAGAACCAAGCCGGATTGTTGGGCGAGGAATAAATCATCGCAATCACCTCTCCCGTTGAAAGGTATTCCTCCAATTTCGCTCTCAACTTGTCGCCACGATAATCGTAAACGTCGAAATGCAAGGTCTCTATACCTAATATATTACACTGTTGCTTTTGAACGGGGAAACCCGGGTCGATGAACAAAATCTTGTTCTTCTTTGCGTCCAAACGAGCCACCGTCATGAAAGCCGCAAAGCTCGCCTGCATGCTTCCGACAGTGGGAACGCATGAATCCTCCGGCACTTCGACATCAAGGAAGTTCTTCACGAATCTTGCCGTCTCGTGTTTCAACTCCTTCGTTCCGTAAATATCCGGATAGATTGCCGCACAACCGCCCTTCAAAGCCTCGATTTCTGCCTCGACACCTATCTGCACTGCAGGCAATCCGGGAATACCCATCTCCATTCTCACGAATTTCTCACCCGTTGCCGCTTCCACATCATCTATCACCTTTTTCACCTCACGTATAGAGCCTGCTCCCACGCTCTTGATTTTGTTCTTGGCTACGATTTCATCGACCAAAGCCTTGTCAAATGGTATATTCTGCATAAAATTACTGTTTTGTTAATACTGAAATACTGTTTTGCCTTTTCTTTCTTCCCTTCCGACGCACATATACATCAATGCAACCCTGCCCGACCTCCGTCCACCGCCACATTTAATCGCACAAACACATCGGAACGCACATAAACCCACCCCGCAAGTCGAAGCAACACGCTTCAACGCTGCAAAGATAGCACTTTTTATCGAACAAGCCAAATTCAAGCACCCATTTTGAAAGCCGAAAAACCATATTCCGCCAACCGATAAAAACACCCCTCGACCAAAACGCCGTTCCGCAAAAATAAATCGCCGAAAGAAAAAATTCTTCCGCCATTTCAATTTCATGAAACGGTGTTTGCTTTTCAAAATAGGAAAAAGATTTTCGGCGGCTTGGGCGATATAAGTAACGAAGCCCGCAGTTCGAGAACTGCGGGCTTCATTACATCGAGGGTAAGGCTATCTGTTCACCACGACTTTTCGTGCTGCCGAGCCGTTGTCGGAATTAAAGATGAGCCAATAGATGCCGGATTTCAATTTCGACACGTCTATTCTGAGATTTGTGTCTCCTCTCTTCACCTTGTCGAACAAAAGAACCTGTCCTTTGGCGTTCACCAATTTTATGTTCACATCTGCGGATAGTTCTTCGGAGAAAGCGATTTGTGCCATGTCGTTCGCAGGGTTGGGATAAACCTGTCCTATACCTTCCAATTCGCTTGCGGGAAGTGTGTTCAAAGATGCATAAACGCTTTCTTCGCTTATACCGTTCACATCACTGCCATAGACTGTCGTATAGAAGCCTTTCGGTGCGGTCATGGGCTTGGTGATGGTTTTTCCGTTGTTTGAAGTCGCGGAAATGTAGTATTCGAGGGTATCTCTCGTCGTTTCCGGAAGATTGATTTGGGCAGTGAACATATTGCCTTCGTCAGCCGTGAGTACGGCTTCCTGCCATGCTGTCTCGCCGCTCGTGCGATAGAAAACGGATGCGGAAGCTATGCCGCTGCGGTTTTGTGCTATAACCCTGTATGTGGGAGCCGACGCATTGCTTGCGGTATTCCACCATCTGACAGGGTCATGGTATATCCTGACAGGGTTTTCCGCAGGTATTTGTTTGGTGATGCAGTGGATTGCTCCGCCGAAGCCGTCAAATTCCCTGACGTCTATTTCTTCGAATTCATAGCCCGGGTAACGTTGTTTCATTATCTCGATTGCCGCTTTGTTGCCATCGACATCGCCTCTTCTCGAACCGCTGAGGGATTCGTCATAGAAGACCGGCTGCATGATTGCATCGTTGACGAAAGTGTGGTTCGAGTAAGAACGAGTGTAGTTCCTGTTGTATTCGCTCTGCGAAGAGTACCACGAACCGTTGTTTTTGGCAGGAAGAGGTATCCTCGTGTTGTGGTATTTCGAACCAAAGATGGTTTCCAAATTGCAAAGCGAGTCCATGTTGCTTTCCACCCTTCTCGGATCCGAGAGGTTCGCCATGGAGGAAGGGTGCTTGGTCGATACGAAACTTGTTTCGTCCCACATGTCGCAGTAAAGGTCTATATGCCCTGTGCCTCCGTCATACTTCAAAGCCGGAAGGACAACGCAGCGTGAAAGATTCAACAAGTGCATAAGGGAATCCCGCACCTGACTGTTGCTTAACGATGGCTTGCTCTGCACATTGTAACCGTAAGGACTTGAAGAATCCAAATAGTAAAGCCCGTAGGTGTCTTGGTTCAACTCATAAACCGCATCGGAAGTGAACAAACTTCCCACACCATCGAGAAGTATGTTTCCGCCCTCATATTCTATGGTATTGGTAAAGACACAGAAGCCGGCTTGTTCTCCTATGCGTTTGGCGATTTGGTCGTCCAGCGGTCTGCCACCATAGTATTCGAAATCCATGAAGCCTATGCTGTCCTGCTCTCCATAGTAGAAAGCAACAGGACCGCAGTCTCTGTACCAGAAAGAGTTGCCCGGGTTGATGAAGAAACGATAATTGGTCAACGGAGTACCTCTCTGAGTCATGAAATCCTTGATTGCGATGCTGTCTTCGGCGGAACGTATGTTTATCCAAACCTGAGCATGCCGCTGAATGCCGTCAGCCAACTTGGCAAACAACTTCGCATAGCTGCTTGTGGCAGAAACATCGGGCGTTGAAACGACCGGCACCAACTCGTATGAATCGGAATAATAAGACATACCCTGACCCTCGAACAACTCCTCCGCAGGTTCGTTGCCGGAGACCGTGTATGTATCGTATATCCATGTCATGAGAATAGCCTGCACCTCATCACTTTCGATAGGGAATATCATATCCTCAGGAACTTCAAGAGGTGTTTTCACTCCGTTATCGTTCGATTTTGCTTTGAAGATGTTTTGCGGAAGGCTTCTCTTCATAGGAACTCTCGAATGAATACTTCTGTAATATATATTCAACTCCTCGGGAGACATCTTGCCTTTCATTTCGGCTGCCTTTTGCTGTTTTTGCAGCAAACCCGTCTGTCCGAAGCCCGCAAATGCAAGACCCAAACAGCATACGTAAACTAAAAATGTGAATTTTCTCATTGTACTTGACTTTTATGTGATTTACTTGGAAACGTACGCCGGGCGAAAAAATTACATGAAAAATATGTGTAGATTGAAAAAAGATTGTATCTTTGCAACATTATTCGAGTTGAGACGTTAGAGTAATCAGGAATAAGGAAATGAGTACAAAATGAGAAAATATATCAAATTGTTATGAAGAAAGTAATATTTTGCATTTCGGCATTCATGCTGTTTTTGTCGGCAAATGCACAAGAAAAGACCGTGTTGAGACACGCAGGTTTTGAAACGAACCGTTTCATCGATAATTGGGAGATTTCCGCAGGCGTAAGCGGACAGTTGTTCCAGAAATTGTCGGATTCAGATAAAAAAATGAACGAAGGAAGTTTCGGAGACCGCATCACATTGGGTTTTAATGCATCCATCGGAAAATGGATTAGCCCTGTATTCGGAGGAAGAATACAATTCCAAGGTTATTCCATGACAACGTTCGATGCCAATGAGAAGCAGAACGATTGGAATTACATCTATGTTCATGCAGACATTATGTCAAACCTCACGAATTGGATTTGCGGGTACAAAAGCGACAGGTTCTATAATGCAGTCTTGATGACAGGTTTCGGATACGCAAGTTCGACAAACGATGATTTAGATGGTCGAAATCAAGAATACGCTTTTACGGTAGGTTTGCAAAACAGATTCAGACTATGCGAAGCTTGGGATGCAAATTTGGAAGTAAAGACAATGATAACCAAGCAAAATTTCGACAATCTACCAAGCAATGACGAATGTGGATTGCTATGGGATGCAAGCGTTGGTGCGACTTATAAAATCCCTACGAAGAGAACGTTCGGTTATATCGACCACGACCAATACAAGAACAAGATTGCTGCATTGGAAAAAGACGTTGAAAACGGTAACAAGACGATAGCAGAAGACGAAAAAGAAATCAACAGGTTGAAAGCAGCCGTAGATAAGGAGAAAAAAGCGAAAGAGGCTGCCATGGAGGCAGAACGCAAGGCGAAAGCAGCGTATGCACCTACCACAAATCAGTCTTTGTCAATCTTCTTCCGCTTGGGCGAGAGCGAAATCTCCGATAAGAATCAAGAGAACTTGAAGTTCTTGGCTGAAGCCATCAAGGCAGATAAAGGAAACGACGTTTTCACCATCACCGGATACGCAGATAAGGAAACAGGTAGTGCTGAGCGTAACGACGCTTTGAGTAAAGAAAGAGCGGAATCTGTTTACAACTACTTGGTTAACTTGGGCGTTGACAAGAATCGCTTGAAAATAGATTACAAAGGCTGCAAAGAACAACCGTTCAGCGGTAAAGCTTACATGAACCGTGCAGCCATCATCAAGAAGTAAGCAACGATAACGAAGCAATTCGGCAAAAAGATAGAGAGAATACATTTCTTCTCTATCTTTTTTTGTTTTGACCGCATACTTTCTTTCGTTCGTGTGAACGGAAGTTCATAACGAAAGAAGAAATAAGAACAATATTTTCGGTAAACGCCGGTATTATACATCAATCCGATATGAAGACATTGACGACTTTTGCACAAAGACTTATTTTTCCCGCATTGGTATTTTGCGGTTTTTGCATCGCTTTGCCGCCTTTCTTCAAGAGCATTTCCATAATGCTTTTGGCTTTGATTTTGTTGGCAAGCGGTGAATTATTCCGCTGCAAATATACCGCCAAACAAATATTCGATTTACGCAATCCGCTGTTTTGGTTGGCTACGCTTTACATTCTCTATTGCATAGGCATGCTTTGGAGCAGCAATACGGCATACGGTATGATGGATTTGCAAATCAAATTGCCCCTGATACTGATACCTTTCCTTTTCTGCTTCGTTCCGCGGGAACACCTGACCAAGAAACGCTTATGGATTTACGCTTCCGCATTCATAGCGGGTATTACGATAGTGCTTTCTTACCTACTTATATCAGGCATAGTACGAGGTATGCAAGCTGAAACGTTCAATTTCAGGAGTATTATGTATTGCGATTTATCAAAGAAGTACGCTCCAAATTATTTGGCGACCGAAACCTGCATTGCAGCTATTCTTACCTTTCTCAATCCTCTGAAATTTCTCCGCATAAGCAACAAAGGCGTAATCATCATAAAGAGTTGCCTGCTATGTTTCTTCAATACGCTTCTTATACTCTTGGACAGCAGAGTAGGGTCAATAGGAATTGCAGTGGCGGACTTGATTATACTTTTTCATTTGTTCCGAAAAAGAAACATTTTGCTCGCATTCCTGTTCTTGGCGTACGTCATCGGGAACGTAGCTTTTGTGGGAGCAATGTCCCGTCTGCCTTTCGAACGGTCGATACCCAAATCCGTAAATAGTTACTCCGAATCAAGATTAACGATATACTATTATGTCCTCAACAAATCAATAATGAGTTCGCCTGTGTGGGGATATGGTACCGGAGATACCAAAGATGTTTTAACGAAAATGTATTCAGATGAACAAATAGGCTTTAAGCGTTACCTCAATGCTCACAATCAGTTTCTTCAAACAACGGTTGCCATCGGTGTGTTGGGCTTGGTATGCTTGGTTGCAGTGTTCGTCTGCTTCACTTTGCGGCTATGGGAAAGAAAGTATTTCGCTCTATTGGTAGGACTTGCCATCATAGGCTTGCTGATGATGACCGAATCTTCTTTGGAACGTCAGGCAGGAGTGCATTTCTGCAGCTTCGCTTTCTGTTGGTTATATGCAATCTCGTGTAAGAACAAGAAAAAAAAGAGAATCGAACAAGTCTGATTCCCTCTTCTCATTATGGTCGGCTATCTTTCCTTTATTCCAATTCTTCCTTGGGTTCTTCCGCTTCTTCAACCTCGGAATAATCTCCGTGATTGAGAACGAATTTTTCTTTTCCCTGAGTTTCTTCCTCCTCTTCTTCGCTTTCTCCTGCTATCTCCTCATCATTCTTCGATGAACCGAGGATTTCCTTATCGAATTCTTCTTCCGTGAACTTGGAATCCACAACGACATCGACTTTAACCATGTAAACCGCGTCTTCTGTTTCCAAAGGCACGACATAAAGAGAAGAACCGTCGGGTTTGGTTATCTTTTGGGCAGCATCGGCGTAACCTTCGCCATATTGGGCATCGAACATATCTCTTGCCTCCTGCGGTAAATTCTGGTAGCTCTTAATCAAATGTTTCTTTGTCTGTGCTTTCATTATATCCACTCCAATTTTTTTGCAATATTACGGATATTGAACCTAATGAAAGAGGGTTTCATACACTTTTTTTCGCCCGTTTGGCGTAGCCTTTTGGTTGCCAGCGAAATAAAAATCGGATTTTATCTCATCACGTTGATATTTCCCGTGAATATTTTCTGTTTCGAGCCTTCTCTCACGGCAAAACGATAGAAATATGCACCGTCCGCAAGCCCTTCCGCAGCCCAATCGTTGGGGTATGAAACCGCTCGGAAAACCACCTTTCCCCTTCTGTCGAAAATGACAAGTTCGTTATCGGGATATTTCTCGATGTTGCGTATCTCGAAACGGTCGTTTATGCCGTCATTATTCGGAGACACAAGGTTCGGTATGCCGATTGCAGGCTCGAAAGCCGACTCCGCCCGTTGTCTTTCCTGCGGTTTCGCTTCACAAACCTCTTTTTGCGGCACGCTCTGCTCATGCCGTTGCTGTTCCACGGGCTTTGCCGGCGATATGCTTTCGCTCTGCACCGCAGTTGCTGCGGGAGACAGCACCGTTTCGGCAACATGGGCAACCTCTTTCTCCTCCCCTTTCACCATCTCTTCGTTTCCGATTTCAGAAACGGCGTTTGAGAAAAATAAATCGGCGTTCGGCGAAATTGAAACGGCGTTTCGTTTTTTCGGAACTTCAATCGTTTTTTCCGTCTCGGCTTCCGGCGTGTTCTGCACGGTTTCCACAATCCTTGTTTCCGTCTTTGCAATCGGCTTTTCCTCCTTTACTTCGCTCCTGTTCAACAGATAAACACCTCCGCCGGCAAGAGCCGCCAATGCAATGCCCGCAATGGTTTTTCCGACCACTGCCGAAAACTTTGCCGAAGAGGCAAGCGATGTTCCGGAAGAGTGAGCAACATCAGCCGATTGCGGCATTACCTCGTTCAATCCCGCTTCCAACTTATCCCAAACGCCATTCGGCACCTCTGCTTCGGCATCATGCAACCTGCTTTTGAACAATTCGTCCAACTTCATGACTTACTCTCCTTTCTCTTCTCCGTTTCAGTTAAATACATCTTCAATTTCTGCTTTGCTCTATAAAGAATCGTCTTAACGATTTCGACCTTTGAATTCAAACATTCGGCAACCTCCGCATATTTGTAACCATCTACGACAACCATGTTGAACACCGTTCTGTACCTCTCGTCCAAAGAATTTATCGCATCATACAACTCATCTGTCGAAAACCTGTCCTCCACCTCCGGCTCTTCGACGAACTCCTCTCTTTCTTCCCCCCGTTCCACCTGATTGCGTCTCAGTTCCTGTCGATGGAGGTTTATGCAGTTGTTTACCATTATGGCTTTCAACCAACTGCCGAAAGTCCCGCTGCCGTTGTACGAATCCATTTTCAAAAACGCATTGGTAAAGCCCGAAATCAAGGCATCTTCCGCATCGGCGGAACTTCGCATGTAGCGTTTGCAAATCGAGAACATAACGCCTTTGTACCTCTCGAAAATCTTACGCTGAGCCACCCTGTCGTTTCTGCGACAGAGTTCCACCAATTCGACGATTTCCTTCTTTTCTTCCATATACTTTCGCTCGAAAGACAACGAAAAACGGAAAAAGTAAACAATCCGGAGAAACTTTTTTCTATTTCACCACGAAATTTTGACGTATAGACCTTTCGCCAAGCCTCAAATCAAGCACATAACCGCCACTCGGAAGACTGAAATTCAACCTCATACGGTCCACACCCTTCTTTCCTTTTTCGGAAAAGAGTTTCCTTCCCAAAGTATCGAAAACAGAAATGACGAAATCCTGCTCCGCCCTCGGGAACTCCACATTCAAACAACCCGTTGCAGGCTGAGGATAAACCTTTATGCCGCTTTGCTCCCCTGAATCAGGTTCAGCAAGCCCCACGACAGCCTTATCGCCAATCGCCATTATGTAATCACCCCTGCGAAGAGGCGTGGAGATATATCCCCTGCCGGAAGAAGGTTCGGCTGTCTCAACATATTCCCATTCACTGCCCATATCCGGACGATAAAACAACATAAGGGAATCCAAGGAAGCATACGAGGTCAACAGAGAAGCATCGAAGGGAATATCGGAACCAGCCACCTCATAATAGAACCTTGCTTCCGCTTCCGCATTCTCCGTATTCACACCCTCAATCGTCCAATAATGCTTGTCGGAGAACCTGTCCACGCCATGCTTTCCGACATTTGCATTCTCTCCCACCCAATACAGAGTACTCCTTACAAGCAAACTGTCAGTGCAAGAGTGAACGAAAACACGACTATAAGAGTTCTTGAACTCGTAAAGACCTCTTTCGCCGATTTTCTTGTAAGAATCCGTCGTCAAATCGAAGAACTCTTCCTCCATATCCAAGAATGCCGCAACGGGAGTGAAAGGAAGCGAAAACGTATGCAGCTTCTGCGTACCGTCGTCTTCGATGGTACGCTTGCAAAGCCTGTAATCGGAAGACATGAAAGTAATCGGAAGACGTGCATTGCCGCAAACGGCATTCTCATCGACTGCACTGCGAGAGCGAATTCTTATCTCTGCGGAATTATTGCCGAAAACGGCTTCCGATATTGCGAAATGATGAGTGATGGTATCAAAAACGTAATAATCGAAAAAGTCCGTCAAATCGATGCCGGAGTAAGAAGAGAGACTGTCCCGCAAGGTGTGGGAATTTATATTGGAATAAGCAAAATCGTTCAACAGTTTTCTCACACTCGAATAGAAAAGGCTGTCTCCCATATAGGTTTTCAAACTCATCGTCACCAAGGCTCCTTTGTCATAAACGGTGGAAGAATACGTCCTGCTGCTGTCCACACCGGACAAAGCGAAGACACCCTCTCGGTAAGGCAACTTCGCAATCACCTCTTCCGCCTTTTGACGGAAATGTTCCTTTGCATATTCGCTGCCGTGCATGGCTTCAAGACTCAATCTCTCCGTGAAAGTCGTCCAACCCTCGTTTATCCACATATCGCCCGCACTTTCGCAAGTAATCAGATTGCCGAACCATGAATGAGCGAACTCATGCACCATCACGGATTGCGAAGAAAGCGAGAAAGAAGAAGCAAGAGAACGAACGAAAGCAATATTATCTACATGCTCCATGCTCCCCTGCGGAGTGGTGCAGTAACCCACCCGCTCGAAAGGGAAAGCTCCGAAAAGCCTTTCCATATTCGCAAAAGCGGAATCGAACTTCTCGAAATTATGATACACCGCCGCACTGTCGGAAGGGAAATAAAACACCTGCAAAGGCACATTGCCGTTTAAGGATTGCAGATTACGCTCCATGACGGCGAAATCCGCAACAGCCATGCTTGCCAGATAAGTTGGGATTTCCCTATTCAGCGTCCAATGATAGGTATCCGAACTCTCGCCTCTGCTTACAGAATCCAACACACCGCCGCAAACGGCTTTCACATCTTTGTTCACGGTTATATCGAACCTGAATCGGGCTTTGTCGGTGAAGCTGTCCTTACATGCAAACCAAGCTCTGCCGTAAGCATGCGGGAAATCGCCGAAAGCAACGCCGAGATTGTAAATTATATCATTCGTATAATGAATACCTCCCCAACCGTAAGGCTCCACGTTGTTGCCTCCGTTATAGTAAACCATCACTTCCACGTCCTCATTCGGCAAAGCGGGCTGCGGAAGCGAGAAAAGGATTTTATTTCCATCATAGTCGAATGCCACAATCCGACCATTCACCAAGACGGAATCCACAAACTGATTTCTCAAATCGAGTTGCACGGAAACATCTTCCGAAGACAGCATACGCAAGGTCAACTTCGTGTAACCGATATGCCTGTTCGGCTGCAAATGATCGACATCGAGATTTATCTCATAGTCCGAGACATCGAAGTTCTGGGCAAACAACCCGACATTACAAAGATGCAACAGCAACATCGACAAACAAAAAACAACGGATTTGAATTTTCTCATATTCTTAAAGTCTTATAATTCAATCAAAGGAGCAAACAATCTTGCAAACGACAATCTGAATTTTTCTTTTGAAAACCTTACTTCTGCATAAAGGGCATACATGATTTCGGTCAAGCCGAAATATCGACCGCTTCTCTCCGTGAAGCGAGAACGAAAAGCAATATAATGATGAAAAGCCCCATATCGTCATATTTTGATGAACAAACACCGCAACAGATGATTGCCGGCATGAACGGTGGCAAAGTTACGAAAAATAGTCAAGGCAACAAAAAGTTGCAAAAGTTCCGATGTTTTCAATTTTACGGATAGTAATTTCTTCTCGCAAAGGTGGAAAATCATCATAGAAGCGGACTTTAATCATTGCACAAAAAGAAAGGGGCTGACTTTTGCCCGCCCCTTCGATACAGTATGCCGATAATGTTATTGTTCTTTTCCGTTCAAGAAAGTACGGCTTACTTTGTTTGTGCCATAATAATATGGTATATATTCGAGTGTAGGTATCTGTTTCGTGATATAGAAGTCGGCTTGCTTACCTCGGCATATTGAACCGTGTGTTCGGCTCAATCCCATTGCGTATGCGGAGTTTATGGTCGTTGCATTGAGGGCTTCTTGCGGCGTAAGACGGTAGTTGACGCATGCAAAGGTCATGACCATCTGCATGTTGCCGCTTGGAGAAGAGCCGGGGTTGAAATCCGATGCCATTGCAACGGGTAGTCCGGCGGAAATCATCTTTCGAGCCGGAGAATACGGCATGTTAAGGAAGAATGCTGCTCCCGGCAAGATGGTAGGCATGGTTTTGGAGGACTTTAAGGCTGCAATCTCTTTGTCTCCTACGCATTCCAAATGGTCAACGGACAAGGCTCCGTACTTTACGCCTACTTCTATTCCTCCGGAATAGTCTAATTCGTTGGCGTGTATCTTGGGAGTGAGACCATATCGCACTCCTGCTTCAAGCATACGGTCTGTCTCTTCAACAGTAAAGAAACCCGTGTCGCAGAAAACGTCTATGAAGTCTGCCAATTTCTCTTTTGCCACAAGAGGTATCATTTCGTTTATGACCAAGTCCACGAACTCGCCCTGTCTTCCCCTGTACTCCATAGGCACTCCGTGAGCTCCGAGGAAATTTGCCTTTATGGTCAGGGGTGAGTTCTCTTTCAATCGACGGATTACTCTCAACATTTTCAACTCCGCCTCTGTCGTCAATCCGTATCCGGACTTTATTTCCACTGCTCCGGTACCGAGGCTTGTTATCTCCTGCAAGCGTTTGTATGCATCTTCGTATAGTTCGTTTTCATCTGTTTCCTGCAAACGTTTTGCCGAGTTCAAAATACCGCCTCCGCGTTTTGCGATTTCCTCATAGCTCAATCCGCGTATCTTGTCTATGTATTCTATTTCGCGAGAGCCTGCATAAACCAAATGGGTGTGCGAATCGCAGAAAGAAGGTAGCACAAAGCATTGCTTTGCATCGATGATTTTGTCGGCGTTCTGCTCTTTCATTTCACTCATCTTGCCGAAGTCGGCAATTTTATCGTCTTCAACGATAAGGTAAGCATCGTTTATGCTTTCCACTTCTGCCATTGCCTCTCCGCATACGGCTTCACGAGGGGTTTCTTCCGTCTGCACAAGGCTTTTTATGTTCGTTACCAGTGTTCTCATATTGCTTTTGTGTTTATTTCATTCTGATTGATAATGTCATTCCTATATTCGGGGCAACGCCTGCAAAGCCCGGGTATGCGAATGGGGTGAGCGAAGCCGACAGGTCGTCGTTTATGTTGAAGTCGAAAAGGTGTCCGTAAACCATTGCATCGACGATGTTCAACAGATAGACGGCGGCAGAAAGCATTATGCCGAGTTGAAAATTTTTATCGTATGCTTGGTGCAGTGCAAGTATGCTTTCGTCGCTGTATGTGGCGTAATCGGCAAGCAATTCGGCTGTGTTTCCGTTCAAACGGTTATAGTACTCGTCTTTGAACTTGATCGAGTTTTGGTAATTGCTTATTGCAAGGTAGGCTGTCGCCGCTCCGAGGGTGTAAATGACCGGAACTTTCCATGTTTGTTTGTTATAAACCTGTCCCATTCCCGGAAGGATTGCGGAATAAAGCGTTGCACGCTTTGCCGAATGGGGTTTGCTTGCCGTAAAAGGCTCTTGCGAAAAAAGATTACTGCTCACGAGGAGCAGCATCAGTGCAAATAAAAGACCTTTACGAGGGTTCATCTGTTATTTCTCGCTTTCCAATAATGCGATTATGCGTTCGAAGTCTTTGTCATTCTTGAAGGCTATGGTGATTTTGCCTTTACCTCTTTGGGAACGGGTTATCTCGATGTCCGTGTCGAGTTTGGCGGACAATGCTTCGCGTCTTGCGGCATGGAAATCGGGCAGTTGTTTTTTCTTGATTTGCCCCTGCTGTTGTTTTTCCCTGCTTTGCTTTGCCAAATCCTCGACCTGACGAACGGAAAGACCTTTTTCGATGATACGTTTCATCATTTCGATTTGCTCGCCATCGGATTCCAGATTGACCAAACAGCGTGCGTGTCCCATCGAAATTTGATTATTGCGGATTGCAACCTGCACTTCTGCCGGCAGTTTCAAAAGTCTGAGGTAATTGGTTATCGTCGAACGGTTCTTTCCTATCCTTTCGCTCATCTGTTCCTGCGTAAGGTTGCATTCTTCTATCAATCCCTTCAAAGCCAAGGCTATTTCAATGGCATTCAAATCCTCTCTCTGGATATTCTCCACCAAAGCCATTTCCATGACTTCCTTTTTGGTTGCAATCCTTATGTATGCCGGAATTTCGGAAAGACCTGCCGACTTTGCGGCACGGTATCTTCTTTCGCCTGCAATCAAGACATATTCACCGTTTTCTTTAATTACGGTTATCGGAACGATGACGCCGTTTTCCCTTACAGACTGCGTGAGTTCTTCAAGGGCTTGTTTATCGAATTCCTTTCTCGGTTGCTCGGGATTAGGCTTTATTTTGTCCAACGGAATATAACTCAACTCGGCAGCAAGCGTGCCTATATTGTTGTCATTCCTGCTTACGGGCGTTCCACCCAACAAAGCCTCCAAACCTTTTCCCAATGCCGATGTCTTTTTTGCTGCCATATTTCCGTTTTATGCTTTTGCCGTGTTCTTTTCTATGATTTCAACTGCCAGATTCATGTAATTGACCGCTCCTGTGCTGCCTGCGTCGTACATGATTACGCTCAGACCATGGCTCGGTGCCTCTGCCAATTTGACGTTATTGTATATGATTGTATTGAATACCACTTGCTGGAAATGGTGTCGCACATCTTCTGCCACTTGTTTGTTCAATCGCAAACGCGCATCGAACATCGTAAGCAATATTCCTTCGATTTCAAGAGACGTATTGAGCCTGCTCTGAACTATTCTTATGGTATTGAGCAATTTTCCCAAGCCTTCCAATGCAAAATACTGGCATTGCACCGGTATAATCACACTGTCGGCAGCCGTAAAGGCGTTTATGGTTACCAAGCCCAAAGATGGAGAACAGTCTATTATTATATAGTCGTACTCATCTTTGATCGGAGCGATTGCATTTCGCAATTTCTCTTCTCTGTCTTCAAGTTTGGGCAATTCCACCTCGGCTCCCACAAGATCTATGCTTGCAGGCAGAAGATAAAGATTGGGTGTATCCGTTTCCACTATTGCTTCCCTTGCTTCGGCAGAGCCTATCAAGCACTCATATATGCCCTTCTCCACGCTCTGCGGCTCGACACCCACGCCGGAAGAGGCATTGGCTTGCGGGTCTGCGTCTATAAGCAATGTCTTCTTCTCCATCACAGCCAGAGCCGCACTCAAATTGATGGCTGTGGTGGTCTTTCCAACACCGCCTTTCTGATTTGCAACAGCTATTACTTTCCCCATCTTTCTTCTCCTTGTGTTTTGCAAAAAGAGCTGCTCCATAAAGCAGCTCTCTATTTGCTTATCGCTCAATGTAAATACTAATCGAACTTAATGTTTTCAAACTCCTTTTCAAAGCCATCGTCGCTTCTTTCCGTCTCATCATCGTCAAAAACAGGTTCTTCACCCGTTTCAACGAAACGAATCACTCCTTCAAGAGCGTTCTTGAACTTGGAATAATCTTCCTTATACAGAAATATCTTATGTTTTTCGTAAGAGAATGTGCCACCATCGTTATCGAACTTACGTTTACTCTCCGTTATGGTTATGTAACGCTCGCCTTGTTTTGTTTCCTTCACATCAAAAAAATACGTTCTCTTACCTGCTTTTACAGCCTTTGAAAACACTTCTTCTCTTTCTCTCTCTTCCATTTTCGATTCGATATTCAGTTTTTATCCGTTGGCAAAAATACTAATTTATTTCCGATTGTCAAGATTTGCCTGTTCAAAAAAAAGCATTTTCTCGCTAAGACTTTGTGGCATAATCCCTTAATCCGAATATCGAGCTGCCGATACGCACAAAGGTGCTACCCTCCTCCACTGCTATTCGGAAGTCATGAGACATACCCATGGATAACTCGCAAAAGCTCTCTTCCTTTTCATAATACTTGGCTTTGATATGCTTGAACAAATCGCTCAAATGCCTGAACTCTTTTCTCGTTTGATTCAAATCATCGGTTACCGAGCCTATACCCATCAAACCGCAAATCCTCACATTCTCCAACATCTTGAATTCATCGCTCTCCAACAAAGCCTCCAACTCCTCTTCATCGAAACCGTACTTGGTTTCCTCGTCGGATATTTTGATTTGCAACAGGCAATCCATCACTTTCTCGTGCCTTATTGCCAATCTGTTTATCTCACATAGCAATCTGAAACTATCTACCGAATGTATAAGCGTCGCAATCGGCACGACATATTTCACTTTGTTTATTTGCAGATGACCGATGAAGTGCCACTCTATATCTTTCGGCAACACTGCACACTTATCCCTCATTTCTTGAGCCTTATTCTCCCCGAATATTCTCTGCCCTGCGTCATACGCCTGCTGCAAATCGCTTACCGGCTTTGTCTTCGACACTGCCACCAACCTCGTTTGCGGAGGCAAAAGAGACCGATAATGCTTTATGTTTTCCGCTATCGACATGATAAATCTGTTTTTAAGTTTCGTCCTTATCGGAAAGCCGAACCGGCTTTCACACCGCCAGAACTGCTGTTTTTCCTTTTCGGAATTGCAAAGTTACAACAATATTGCATAAATTTGCAAGCCTAAACAGTAAAGTAGTTTTTGATGAAGGTAAAAACAATGCTGTTCTTACTGCTTTCAGGCTTGATGGCCGTAAGCTGTTCGAACGAAAGACGCAATGAAAAAGCCATCGAACAAACCTTGGAATTGTTCTACAAACACATAAACGAAAGAGATTTCAAAGCCGTTTCGGCGGTTTGTTCCCCTCAAATGCAGAAAAGTCTAGATTTCATGAAGAATTTCGGTAACGATTTGGTCATCTACAAAGATTGGGTTGTGAAATCCGTAAAAGTATCGGGCAACAAAGCCGTGGCGAAAGTGCTTGTAACAGACCAATTCGACAACAGAACGGAATGTATATGGAAGTTGAGCAAAGTGAAAGACAAATGGCTTTTGGACGTTTTCAATTTCTCCTCGGCAGAGAACTTGGAACCTGTAAAAGAAAGCCCGAATAATGAAACCAAAGCAGAACCTACTCCGACAAAAGCCCAACCCGCACCTGCCACAGAAAGCTCCACCACAAAGGAATGATAAAAAGAATACTTCACATAGTCAATCTGCTTTTCACCCTCATGCTTTTCGGAGTATATGCGGGAGCATTCATACGCCCCGAAGCCGCACCACATCTATCCCTTTTCAGTTACGTGTATCCATTGCTGCTCCTCATCAATGCGGTATTCTGTATCCTTTGGCTCTTTTGGAAACCCATATATATTATTGTACCCTTGGCAGCAATCCTCGCAGGCTACGACTACATACCCCGCCTCATCGGCACTTCATCAGGCGAAACGGCTTCCGTAAACTCCATGAAAATAATGACTTACAATGTCAAAAACTTCACTCATGAAGCACAAAGCACTGCCGAATTGAGACAACGCAACATGGATTCCGTCATAGAAGTCGTCAAAAAGGAAAATCCCGACATTCTGTGCTTTCAAGAGTACAACGCCTCGAAGAACGGACAACACTCCGTCCACAGAATACTGACCCGCGAGCTTGGCTACGAATATTATTTCGCCCCTGCCGAATCCAAATACGGCGTAAGCGGCAGCGTGATTTACTCAAAGAAGAAAATCATCCGTTCCGGCTGTCCCTTCCCCATGAAAGAAGAATACCACTCCTTTGCCTTTGCCGACATAAAAGCAGGAAAAGAAGTGATACGGGTATATAACGTTCATCTTGTCTCCTACAAAATCATGGACGAAGAGAAAAACGAAGTCGGCACATTGACGAAAGGACAAATTCCCGACAAGGAAATCTCCCTCGGAGTAAAAGACAAACTCATCGAAGCAAACAAAAAACGCAGCGTCGAAACAAGAGAAATGGTCGAATTGCTGCAACAAACCAAACAAAAGCACCTTGTGGTCGGAGATTTCAACTCTACGCCGTATTCATACACATACAGAGAGTTTTCCAAGCTGATGACAGATAGTTTCAGACAAGCGGGGAAAGGCCTTTCCGGCACTTACAACGGTCCTTTGCCCGCTTTCCGCATCGATTATGTCTTTTGCGGCGAAGGAATTAAAGCGACAAGCTATTGCGTAGGCGAATACCTGCATTCCGATCACAAACCCGTGATGGTGGACTTTGAAACGGAAAAGAAGAAATGAGAAAGAAAGAACGCTATGCCCTGACCATAGAGAAGCTCGACGGGCTTTTCCCCGATGCACAAACCGAACTGCACTACGACAACCCCTTCCAACTGCTCGTTGCCGTGATACTCTCCGCACAATGCACCGACAAAAGAGTCAATATCGTTACACCCGAACTCTTCAAACGCTTTCCCACCTCTGCCGAAATGGCAAAAGCAAGCGAAGAAGAAATATACCGCTACATCAAAAGCATATCATATCCCAATGCCAAAAGCAAAAACCTCTTGAAGATGGCACAAAGGCTGCACGAAGTATATAAGGACGAACTGCCAAAGGAGAGGAAGGACTTGGAAAGCCTCGCAGGAGTGGGACGCAAGACCGCCAACGTTATAGCCGCCGTGCTTTACAACCAAGCCGTCATGCCTGTCGATACACACGTCCACCGCGTCAGCCGCCGCATAGGCTTGACCACCGGAGCGAAAACACCTCTCGAAACAGAGAAACAACTTATGGCAAACCTCGACAAGGCTTCCGACATAGCCCTGCTCCATCATCAACTCATACTCCTCGGACGCTATATATGCAAAGCCCGCAAACCCGAATGCGAAGCCTGTCCCCTACCCGACTGCTGCAAGTTCTACGCTACCAAAAACAAAGTCTGAAAACTCGAATCGTCGATACCGGACAAGCAAAAAAGAGTAAAAACCGAACCGCAGCCCTCTTTCTGCCGTTTGCCGGACAAAATCATCATTTCATCCGGCAAATATACTGCTTATTTCTCACCCGTCAAAATATATACGACGCTTTCTCATCACGCAGAATATATCTTCTGCACTCTCCGCAAACTTTTTCGACACGACAAAAGCAATATTTTTGAAAAACAAGCCGGAGAAAGGATTTGAAAACCGGACATTTCGGTTTCGCAATCCTATTATTCGTACCTTTGCAGACGAAACAACATAAAGATACAATGCAGGAAGAGTTCATCAATCTTACACCCGACAACATAGCAAACGAACATTTGTGCTGCATTATCCGCAGCCGGAAACCACATTGCGGCGTTGAAGCGAAACGCACATGGTTAAAAGAGAGATTGAAGGAAGGTCATGTATTCCGAAAGCTGAATGCCAAGGCGGCAGTCTTCATAGAGTACGCACCCTTGGAGAAAGCATGGGTGCCGATTTGCGGAGAGAATTATCATTACATCTATTGCCTGTGGATTAACGACAAAGCGTTCAGAGGCAAAGGCTATGCAAAAGAACTCATGGAATACGCAATAAACGATGTCAGGCAGAAAGGCGGCAGCGGATTGTGCATGCTCGGAGCAAAAAGGCAAAAAACATGGCTGTCCGACAAATCCTTCGCCAAGAAATTCGGCTTCGAAGTCGTTGACAGCCTCGATAACGGCTATGAACTGCTTGCCCTCTCCTTCGACGGCACGAAACCGCACTTTGCGGAGACAGTTCGCAAAAGCGAAATAGGAAACCAAGAACTCACAATCTTTTACGACGCACAATGCCCCTATATTCCGCAAAGTCTCACGCCCGTACGCACATATTGCGAAACACACGGCATACCCCTCATTCACAATCACGTGAACAGTTTGCAAGAAGCGAAGAACCTGCCCTGCGCATTCAATAACTTTGCCGTATTCTACAAAGGCAAACTCGAAACAGTGAACCTCTTGGACATAGCCCAACTGAAAAAAATCCTCAACAAATAAACCACCGACTCACACCCCGACCGACCAAACGCCGATTCATGAGTACCGAAACGCCGCTTGGCGAAATTCTTTCGGCGTTTCATTTCCGCAAAACGGCGGTTGCTTACGGATGATTCGATGGTTTTATAAATCAAAGGGTTATAAGAAAGGGTTTTATTGGTGAAAAGAAAGGGCGGAAGTGTTGTTGCTTCCGCCCTTTGATGTGTTGCTTAATCGGGTTTTACTTCACGTAGGCGTTTTTCAGCATTTTCAAATCCAAGGGTATGCCTGCCGAAATCTCGAATGGAAGAATGCCTATTTTCATATTGTCTGCCTTGTTGTGCTGTGCAAAGGTCGGACGATAGGTTAGGGCTATGCTTACGTCTTCACAAGAAAGTTTCAATCTTATCGGCACAAAGCCCGCTCTCTGATACAAGGCTCCGTCCTGCGGAACGTAGTAAGAGGGTGTTACGATATGGTTACCCTCTATCAAAGGCGATTTATAAGAGAATACATACACCGAATAGTCGGCTCCTATTCCAACTGAAAGGGAAAGAGAGGCTACGGGGTTGCTCTTGGAAAAGAAGTAGGCGTAACCGAATGAAAGGGATAGTCTTCCGGAAGTTGAGAAGCATTTGCCGTTGTCGTTCTCTTTCAAAACTCCGTACTCCACTCCGGCGTCCAAATCGAAGAATAAACCTGTTGCCTTGTGCAGGTAGGTGCGTCTGTCGCCCACACCTATACCCCAAGTCGGCAAATCGATTTCTGCAACTTTGTCATTGTTGCAGAATGCTGCCATGGATACGTACGGCTCGTTGATTTTCAAAAATTTTCCGCTTCCCGAAAAAGTTTCTTGTGCGTTCAGTCTGCCAGCAAACACGGTTGCAAAGAAGCAGACACAGATGATACTGATTTTTTTCATTGTTTGAAATTGTTTTTAATTGAACATTCTATTTTCTTACGGCTGTTCACCGAAGGCAAATATACAACAATATTTTCAATATGGGACAAAAAAAAGATTTATCTTTCTTTTCAAATGATAATACACCTTTTTCAGGCTCGAAAAACGGGAATAAAGAAGTCCGAAACAGTGTAAGGAAGTTCTTTGTGCGCTTTGTTCTTACATTGTAACTTGCTCTTTTTCGTGGCTTTGCCCTATCGGATTGTATGTGTGCTTGGAGAACGAGTGGTTTCCATGCTGTTTGTTTTTCTTCTCGGGCTTTTGTCATATCGATTGGCTGTATCCGTATCATGAAAGGGCGTTTCGCTTAAATATTCCGCCGTTTTATTCGTGATAATTCCCGATATGGGATTTTCAACAGGCGAAATGAAGAAATATTTCGGAAGTTGGTTTCGGTAAGGTTTGCTCTTGCGATTTTACTGCGGCAAAAGCAGGCGGGTTATCCGTTTACTCTTATTTTGAGTGTGTCGTATGCCAAACGGACATTGGCAGGGAGTTCCCGGTTGACGGCTTCGTGAAAGCCGAGGAAATGACTTATATGCGTAAGGTAGGCTTGCCGTGGTCGGAGACGGTCTATCAATGCAAGGGCTTCTTGAAGGGTGAAATGGGAGAAGTGTTCTTCTCTTCGCAATGCGTTGACGACCAAGCAGTCCAAGCCTTGAAGTTTGTCGATTTCCTTTTCGCTTATTGTTTTTGCGTCGGTTATGTAGGCGAACTTACCTATCCGATAGGCAAGAACGGGCAGAAGGTGGTGCATTACTTCGATGGGTTGAATGCAGAGTTCGTTCACTTGTATAAGGTCTTCGGACGTGATTTCCCTAAGGTCGAATTGAGGCAATCCGGGGTACTTGTTTTGTGCGAAAGCGTAGGCGAATTCGCCTCTTATGCCTTCTGCTGCATAGCGATTGGCATAAACGGGCATAGAAGTTTGCTGCAAATAGTTGAAAGAACGGACTTCGTCCAATCCTCCCACATGGTCTCTGTGGGAATGGGTGACAAGAATGGCATCGAGCCGCGATACATTTTCCCGCAACATCTGATAACGGAAATCGGGTCCCGCATCGATGGTCAGTTGCGTCCCTTTGTCCGAACGAATGAGTACAGAGGAACGCAGACGCTTGTCTTTCTTGTCTTTGGAAAGACAAACCTCACAGTCGCACCCTATGACGGGTATTCCCTGTGAGGTTCCTGTTCCTAAAAATGTTATTTCTAAATAGCCCATTTCAACCAAATCGCTCCCCATGTAAATCCCGCTCCGAAGGATGTAAGGATAAGGTTGTCGCCTTTCTTGAACTTATGTTGGTTTTCAAACATCAACATAGGGATTGTGGCTGACGTGGTGTTGCCGTACTTTTCTATGTTCACCAACACCTTTTCCGGTGCAAGCTCCAAGCGATTGCCTGTCGCCTTTATTATTCTCAAATTCGCCTGATGGGGCAATAGGTATGCAATATCGTCAGCCGTCAGGTTGTTTCGCTTCATTATCGTCTCGGTTGCCTCTGCCATTTTCACCACTGCCCATTTGAACACGGCTTGTCCTTCCTGATAAATGAAGTGTTCTTTGGCATCGACGGTCTGATGGCTTGCCGGTTTGACGGAACCGCCTGCCACCTGATGCAAATGCTTCACTCCTTCTCCGTCGGAGAAGAGAACTTCGTCCATCAAGCCGTAAGGTTCTTCCGTCGCTTCCACCAATACGGCTGCCGCTCCGTCTCCGAAAATCGGACAGGTTGCTCTGTCTTCGTAATTGGTGATTGCCGACATTTTCTCGGCTCCGACAACGATTGCTCTCTTGACGAAACCTGCTTCAATGTACTTTGCTGCCGTGGTAAGACCGTAAATAAAACCCGAACAACCGGCATTGACATCAAAACCGAAGCCATGCTTGACGCCGCACTTGTGTGCAATCACGTTGGCAGTCGCAGGAAAAACCATATCCGGCGTAACCGTGCAACAGATTATCAATTCGATTGTGTCGGGAGATATGTTCTTTTTCTCGAAAATACGTTTTATGACGATTTCCGCCATATCAGACGGACCCTTTTCGCCTTTCAATATGTGTCGTTCCTTGATTCCGATACGCGTCATTATCCATTCGTCGTTCGTATCGACCATTCGGCTCAACTCATCATTCGTAAGAATATAATCGGGAACGTATCCCTCAACCGCCGTTATGGCAGCCCTTATCTTAGACATCTTCTAAAATTCTTTATTGTTTATTTCCCGTCCGACAAAGCTTCACGCAATTTTTCGATTATGCCCGATGCCGAAATCGTTTTGGACTGCAACACCATGCTTTTGATTGCTTTTTCGTTTGAAATACCGTGTCCGATTATCACCACTCCGTTTGCGCCAAGCAATGGTAAGCCTCCGTATATCTCGTAATTGAATCGTGCGATGTAATCGTCAAACAACTTCCTTTTGACTATCACTCTGGCGAATGCTTCGGTGTGTTTCATCAAAAGGTTGCCTACAAAGCCGTCGCAAACCATCACATCGACATTGCTTTTGAAGATTTCAATCGGTTCTGCGTTGCCTATAAACTCGTAGTGTTTGTTTTTCTTCATCAGACTGAAAGCCGCATGGGTTTGTGCATTGCCTTTCTCTTCCTCTTCGCCTATGTTGACCAAAGCTACTTTCGGTTCGGCTATCCCCAACGCACACTTGGCGTACATGCTTCCCAAAAGTCCGAATTGCTCCAATACTTCCGGCTTGGCATCGGGGTTTACGCCCACATCGACAAGCACTGTTACTCCGCCCTTTTCCTTAGGCACCAAAGCGGCAAGGCATGGCCGTATTATGCCTTCCATGGGACCGACGGAATACATGGTACCTACCAACATGGCTCCCGTGCTGCCTGCACTGGCAAAGCTGTCTATGCGTCCTTCTTTAAGATACCGGAAACCGACTGCAAGACTTGAATCGGGCTTATGGGCAAATGCTTTTATCGGTTTGTCGTGCATATCGATTACATCTTCCGTATGCACAATCTCGAAAAGGTTTTCGTCTTCGCCCTGCTCGGAAATAATCCGCAATATATCGTCCTTGCGACCGAAAAGGACTATCTTATCATCGGAAGACAAGTCCTTCGTCGCTGCTATTGCACCACGTACAACCGATTCGGGAGCAAAATCGCCCCCCATTGCGTCCAATCCTATCCTCATGGCTGTCGGATTTTACGCGTCTGCCTCTTTCTTGATGGCTTCCTTACCTCTGTAATATCCGCATTCGGGACATACTCTGTGCATTTGTACTGTCGCTCCGCAGTTGCTGCAAGTGGATAATTGTACGCTTTCAACTGCGTGGTGTGTTCTTCTCTTTGCTGTTCTCGTTTGCGAGAATCTGCGTTTTGGATTTGGCATATTACCTTGTTGTTTTTAGTTGTTATTCAAAATTTATTTGTTTCAGAACGTCCCATCTCGGGTCTGTTCCTTGTTCTTCTCTCAATTCGGGAGTGTTCAATATATCCGTCATTTCCTGACTGCAAACCTGACGGTTTCCTTCCACTTCTCCGTGTACGCATCTCATCGGTTTGCTCAGCATGACATACTCGTAAATGAGCTTACTCAGGTCGAAAGAGTGTTCGTTCCGCGGTATCACGCACATATTCTCGTCGGATTCTTCGTATGTATCGCCGAACCCGACATAATATTCCCGCTCGAAATTCAAAGGAACGGACATTTCCTCCAAGCAACGGTCGCACGCCACGACTATTTCTCCTTTGACTTTGAACAAAAACACCAACTGCCGTTCACTCTTCTCCATCGTGAAATCCAAAAACAAGTCTGCGTCCAGAATATCCTCTGCTTCAAATTCTTCAAACAACTTTCTGTCTATCCGGAACTCGTATTTATGAATTCCGTTCGCCAGACCTGCAAATTTCACCACGTATTTTTTGCCCATAAATTCAAAAAAATGTACGCTCGTTTACGAGTTTGCAAAGGTACGTCTTTTCTTTCATTTGAACAAACAAAAGACCGAAAATTGCAAACAGCCGTTTGTGAACAATCCTGCTTTATTCCTTGAACCTTATATTGGTCATCGTTTTTTCGCAATAGTGGCATTGCAATTTCAAAGGTGACTTGTCCACCACATTGAAGTTCGTCTCTATATTGTCTTCAATATTGGTTATGCAGTTGGGGTTGATGCATTTCACTATGCGGCGAACCGTATCCGGTATTTCAAGGTTTTTCTTCTCCACGACCTCATAATCCTTTATTACAATCATGGTTGCGTTCGGAGCAATCAAAGCCACCTTGTTCACTTCCGTTTCTTCAAAGAATTTGTTCTTCACTTTGATTATACCTTTTTTGCCATATTTCTTGCTCGAAAGGTTGGTGCCGATAAGCACTTCGTCTTCGTACATGTCGAGGTTCAATATCTTGACAACCTTATATACTTCACTTGCCGGTATGTGGTCTATCACCGTTCCGTTTTCTATTGCGGATACAACCAATTCCTTTTTGCTGTTCTGTGTCATCTTTCTTCTTCTTTTTCTTTCGGCGTTTCGTCGTTACGGAACGCCGTTTCGATTTTTTCTTTCTTCGATTCGTTTTTCTCAAACGCCGTTTCACTCACGGCTGTTTCCGGATGCTATTTCGCTCCCAATATTGCAGCCATAAGGGCTTGTCTTACATAGACTCCGTTCTGTGCCTGTTGGAAGTAATAGGCATGAGGAGTTGCATCGACGTCCATTGCGATTTCGTTAACTCTCGGAAGAGGGTGGAGAACCTTCATCGTAGGCTTGCAACCGTGCAGAGTGGCTGCTTCCAATATGTAACAATCCTTCACCTTTTCGTATTCCAACGGGTCGGAAAAGCGTTCCCGCTGTATTCTTGTCATATATATAATGTCGGAAAACGGTATCACATCTTCCAAATCAGCGTATTCATAATACTTCAAGCCTGTTTTCTGAATGTGCATCTTAACGGAAGATGGCATTTGCAACTCAACGGGGGACACGAAGTGGAATGTGGCATTGAAATTGCACATTGCCTGTACCAGAGAATGCACCGTCCTGCCGTATTTCAAGTCTCCGACCATCGTTATTTGCAGATTGTCCAACGTACCTTGGGTTTTGCGAATGGAATAAAGGTCGAGCATACATTGCGTCGGGTGTTGGTTCGCACCGTCGCCCGCATTGATTACGGGAACACTCGCAACCTCGGAAGCATAACGAGAAGCCCCGTCGCGAGGGTGTCTCATGACGATAAGGTCGGAGTAACTGCTCACCATTTGTATCGTATCGTGCAAACTTTCTCCCTTTTGCAAACTTGTCGCAGCAGGATTGCTGAAACCGATTACCCTTGCCCCCAACATGTTTGCGGCACTTTCAAAACTCAAACGCGTTCTTGTCGATGGTTCGAAGAAGATTGATGCCACAACCTTGTCGCTCAAAACCGGCTGTTTGGGATTTTTCTCGAATTCTTCTGCCAAATCAAGGATTTGAATATACTCCTCTTTGGTGTAATCCGTGATTGAAATAAGGTTCTTGCCTTTTAAGTCTGCCATAATATTATTGTTTTTATACCATATAATTATATACTCGCATCATCTGCCGAAAACAACACAAAAAAAACGACCTTCCGACACCGGAAAGCCGCTTTCTACATCTGAAACAAATAACCGACGAAAGAGCAACTCTCTTCACAACAACAAACTCTCTCGGGTATCGAATGTATCATCATTGTACTTGTTTTCATTCTCGCAAAGGTACAACCTTTTTCGATAACGGCAATACGAAACGCCGTTTCATTACGATTGAAACGCCGATTGAGAAAATTTTTCCGCCGTTTCGTTCCGATAAAACGGCGTTTTATTTTCGACCTTTGCATATTGCGGTAAATCAGAATGTTGATTTGTATGAAAGCAAAGAGCCTGCACACTTGTGTCAGGCATGATGAACGGCATGATTTTCCAATCTGCCGAAATTTTTCGACGAAATAATTTGGCAGATTGGAAATTTAGTCGTATATTTGCGGCGTTAAAATGATAATTAGCAAAAAAACAACGAGTTATGAAGAAGACTATCTTTTTATTGTCGGCTTTGATGTTTGCCGGAGCGGCGTTTTCGCAAGAGAAAACGGAGGCTGATTATGTGGAATACGGAGTAGACGAAAGCAATCCGAACACTTACAGAGCTCTCGATGTGCAAATGCCCGATGGTTCCAAGAAAACCGTATTTTTCAAGAAGAAACATTTCAAGCAAGAAAACATGCAGGGTTATTCCTCCACCGAGACGATATACCCTCTTCCAGAAAAAACAGCCTCAGACGGCTCGCCGATTCCCGATACGGACAAGCTGATGAGCGTAATCGCCAAGAAGAAGGGAAACAACGAATATGTGAAGGAAATGTACGAAGAGAACGGAGCTTACTACCTGCTCTTCCACCCATGTTCCGAAGCAAAGAAACAGTAGGGACGCATACCTACTCTTTTTGGTCATGTTCTCCTATCCCTGCTTTCGGGGATAGGTTTTTGTAATCTTGGGAAGAAAATGAAAAAAGCGGTTTTTATTTTGATGTTTCCGGTATTTGTTGGGACGGTAATGGCTCAAACCGGCACATACGAGGTGAAGAAGTTTTGCAAAGAAGGTCTCAATGTAGAGGGATTGCAATCCGATGTACTCACTGCTCTTTATAATAAATGCGTAGAGCAAATCAAGCCGCAGAAAGTGGTGATTGACGATAAGGGAATACGCTTCGAACTTGCGGGCGACGGCGTAATAGAACTCGAATGCGACGTACGGCAGGAGGGCAAACGGTGGTTCTATGATGATTACATGGTCATTGAAAAAATCGGTAGAAAGAAGTACGTGGTTCGATTGAAGAACGACAGTCCTCTCATGTACCTTAGCAAAACGGAATAGAGTTTTGAAGAGAAGCATTGCTTACGGCAGTCGGCGGCATTCCCTGTCCCGAACTGCCGTTTTTGTTTTCGCTTTCTTGTTGTTTGGGCGAAATGTCGTACCTTTGCAGTTTAATTTAGCATACTTATGAATTTTGAAACCACCGGTTTGTTTCCCGAACTGTTGAAGGCGATAGGAGATTTGGGATTCGAGAACATGATGCCGATACAGGCGGAGGCAATCCCGCTTTTGTTGAATGAGGAGTGTGATTTGATTGCCTTGGCTCAGACAGGTACGGGAAAGACTGCCGCTTTCGGTTTACCGCTCATTCAGAAACTCGACTACGACAACAAAAACATAGAAGGAATAATCATTTGCCCCACAAGGGAGTTGTGCATTCAGATAACGAATGACTTGAAGAAGTATTCCAAGTACATGAAGCACTGCCCCGTCGTTCCGGTTTACGGTGGTGCGAGCATGGAAATGCAGATAAGGGAGTTGAAGAAGGGTGCCAAAATCGTCGTTGCCACTCCGGGAAGAATGAACGACATGATTCAACGCCGTAAGGTGAACTTGTCGGAGGTCAAATACGTCGTTTTGGACGAAGCGGACGAGATGCTGAACATGGGTTTCAAGGAAGACTTGGACGCAATCCTGCAACAAACGCCTCAAAGCAGGCACACATGGTTGTTTTCCGCCACAATGCCGAAGGAGGTCGAGGAAATAGCGGAGAATTATCAGAACGAGCCACAACGAATTCAGATAGGAAGTCGCAATCAGGGCAGCGACAATGTGCGACACTTCTATTACCTCGTTCATGCCAAGGACAGGTATTTGGCATTGAAGCGTATTGCGGATTACTATCCCGACATATACGCCATTATCTTCTGTCGGACGAAGGTGGAGACGCAGGAGGTGGCGGATATGCTGATAAGGGACGGATATAATGCCGACAGCCTTCACGGAGATTTGTCTCAGGCTCAAAGAGACCACGTGATGAGCCGCTTCAGATTGAAGAATATTCAGATGTTGGTGGCAACCGATGTGGCGGCAAGAGGTTTGGACGTGAACAACCTCACTCACGTAATCAACTATAACCTTCCTGATGAATTGGAACAGTATGTCCACCGCTCAGGAAGAACGGGTCGTGCGGACAAACAAGGTATTTCTATTGCCATACTCAACCTTAAAGAGAAATATAAGATAAAGAACATCGAGCGTCTCATAAAAAAGACTTTCGAGAAAGCCCAAATACCGACCGGAAAGCAGGTTTGCCGCAAACAGCTCTTCAATATGATAAACAAAGTCGAGCAGGCTGTGGTCGATGAGGACGAAATAGGCGACTTCCTGCCCGAAATAATCGCAAAATTAAACTGGTTGGACAGGGAGGAACTTATAAAGAAATTCGTATCTTTGGAGTTCAATCGTTTTTTGGACTACTACAAAGGAGCTCCCGACCTTAATGTCGATGAGAAAAAGGCGGTTAAGAAAGATGAAAAGGCCGGCAAAAAGAAGTCTGCGGCAAAAGGCAAGGGCGGATTTACGAGAATGTACATTTCATTGGGCAAACGAGACAAGGTGGTGCCGCAAAGGATAATCGCCTTGATAAATGAAGCCATGCCGAACGACAGAGTGGGCATAGGAAGAATAGATTTGATGGACAATTTCTCCTACGTAGAAGTGGAAAGCGGTTGTGTGGAGGATTTGATGTTCGCAATGGCAGACAAGTTCGTCAGAGGCAGACAGATAGTCTTTGAACCGGCAGAAGCCAAACGCAAGAAATCGGACGCAAGAGAAAGAAAGGGCAATACGAAATTGAAGAACAAAGCGTCCTTCAAGGAAAAGGATAAAAGGAAAAGCAAAAGACGTTAAACCATAATAAAGATACAGACATGGCACACTTGGTTTCACCTTCACTGTTATCGGTGGATTTTCTCGAATTGGGCAGAGGCATTGAAATGCTCAACCGAAGCAAAGCGGATTGGTTGCACTTGGACGTGATGGACGGGCTTTTCGTTCCCAATATATCGTTCGGACAGCCGGTCATGAAGCAGATTAAGAAAGTTGCAAAGAAGCCCTTGGACGTGCATCTGATGATTGAGAAGCCGGAACGTTACTTCGATGACTTCAAAGCCTGCGGAGCGGATATTCTTTCGGTTCACTACGAGGCTTGCACGCACCTTCACCGCAACCTTGGCAGAATACGAGAATTGGGAATGAAGTCCGGAGTGGTTCTTAACCCGCATACGCCGATTGTTCTTTTGGAAGACATTATCGATATGTGCGATGTGGTAATGCTTATGAGCGTCAATCCGGGTTTCGGGGGACAAAAGTTCATTGAGAACATATATGACAAGACCTCTCGCCTGAAGGAGTTGATTGAAAGGAAGAATGCGGACTGCCTTATAGAAATCGACGGCGGCGTAACGGTCGAGAACCACAAACGTCTCATCGAATGCGGAGCCGATGTCTTGGTTGCAGGCAGTGCAGTCTTCGCTTCGGAAAATCCGGTGGAGACGATAGGACTGTTGAAAGAAGCATAAGGAAAACGAAACATGAGTTTGTTCGGTATTTTCGGTAAAAGGGAAAAGAGATTGAAGGAAGCGATAGATTTGAGCGTCCTTCACACCGACGTTCACTCCCATCTCATTCCCGGAATAGACGATGGCTCGCCGAATATGGCCACCTCAATGGAGTTACTCAAAGAATTCGAGCAACTCGGTTACAAAAAGATAATCACCACACCGCACGTAAAGGAGGAGATATTCCCGAATGATGTCAACGAATTGGAGCAACGTTGCGAGCAATTAAGGCAACAAGCCCGTTTGAACGGCATACAAATAGAAATAGAAGTCGGAGCAGAGCATTTGATTGACGATGAATTCCACCAAAGGTTGAAAAACAATCTTTTCAAGACCTTTTCCGGAAAACATCTCTTGATAGAGCTTCCTTTCATCGCCCCTCCGCTCGGATTGAACGACTATCTCTTCAAATTGCAACTCGAAGGCTACGACCTGATACTTGCACACCCCGAAAGGTATCTGTATTGGATTAACGACTTCGACAAATTCGTGGCGTTGAAAGACCGAGGCATTCTCTTCCAAGTGAACATCATGAGTTTCGGAGGCTATTTCGGTAAAGAGGTTCGCTATCTGGCAAGGCAGCTTGCCGACAACAACATGGTGGAACTTCTCGGCAGCGACGCACACGGCCCAAGGCATTTCGCCGCCATAAGAGACAGTTTGTTCGACCCTGTTTTGGACAGATTGATAAAGTCAGGAAATATAATAAACAAAGAGTTTTAGAAATGGAAACACTGAATGCAATAAGCCCGATAGACGGAAGATACCGCAGACAGGCTGAAAAATTGGCCGATTACTTTTCGGAAGCAGCTTTAATCAAGTATAGAGTCAAGGTGGAGGTCGAATACTTCATTGCTCTCTGCCGTTTGCCTTTGCCGCAGTTGAATGATGTCGATCCGAGTACCTTCGAGACCATGCGAAACATCTATCGCAATTTCTCTCTTGAAGATGCAAAGGAAGTGAAAGAGATTGAAAAGACAACGAACCACGATGTGAAAGCCGTGGAATACTTCTTAAAGAGGCACTTCGACGCTTTGGGATTAAGCAAACACAAGGAATTCATTCACTTCGGGCTGACTTCTCAGGATATAAACAACACTTCCGTTCCCATGTCTTTGAAAGACTGCCACAATGAGGTGCTTCTACCGATGTTAAAGGAGGTTACGGATATTTTGGCAAGCAAAGCGGAGGAATGGAGACAAATTCCGATGCTGGCACACACCCACGGACAACCCGCTTCTCCCACTTTGCTCGGCAAGGAAATGCAAGTGTTCGTCTATCGTTTGCAACAACAACTCGCATACTTCGATACCATTCCTTTCTCTGCCAAATTCGGAGGAGCTACCGGCAACTTCAATGCCCACAACATAGCCTTTCCTCAATACGATTGGGTCGATTTCGCAAACCGTTTCTGCGATTCCTTGGGATTGAAACGCTCATTATACACCACTCAGATAGAGAACTACGACAATCTTGCGGCATATTTCGACAACCTTCGCCGCTTGAACATAATCCTTATGGACTTCTGTCGAGATATGTGGCAGTATATATCCATGGAATACTTCAAACAAAAAATCAAAGAGGGCGAAGTAGGTTCTTCCGCAATGCCTCATAAGGTTAATCCGATAGATTTCGAGAATGCGGAGGGCAACCTCGGAATGGCGAATGCCGTTTTGACCCATCTTTCCTTGAAACTGCCGATTTCAAGAATGCAAAGAGACCTCACGGACTCCACCGTAAGCCGCAACATAGGCGTTCCGATTGCACATATCCTCATAGCACTCAACTCGATAACCAAGGGAATGAACAAACTCATACTCAACCGAAGTGCATTGGAGCATGACTTGGAGGAGAACTGGGCTGTGGTTGCAGAAGCCTTGCAAACAATCCTCAGAAGCATAGATTACCCTAACCCTTACGAGACATTGAAAGCCTTGACCCGCACAAACGAGAAGATAACCGAGGAAACAATCTCCCGCTTTATCGAAACGCTCGATGTCGATGAGGAAACAAAGCAACGAATGAAAGCCGTAACACCGTCAAACTACGTTGGTGTTTACGGAAAGCAGGCTTGATGTGAAACAAGAAGGCAGAAAACAAATAACAACCGAATATTTGAAGCCATACATCGGGAACGTGGTACTCTACTTTGTTCTCGTATGTATGGCTACCGCCTTTTCCATAGCCTCCATACTCTCCATAAGCAACTTTCTTCAAATCTTGTTCTCCACGAACACCCAAGCGGTCGCCAATCCCTCACGTTTGGAGCAACTTCTCAACGATATATACCTTTATTTCATTCGGTTCGGCAAAACGAATGCCCTTTGGATATTTGCAGGAATAGTCTTCGGCATATACTTTCTCAAAGACATCTTCACCTACGGAGCCTCTTATTTCGCCGCTTCCACAAGGTACAAAATCCTTCGCAACATACGCCGCGACCTTTTCCGACAATACACGACGCAACACATCTCTTTCGTGGATTCATACAAGAAAGGAGACCTGCTTTCGAGGATAAGCACAGATGCGACAGAGTATGACCAAAACGTCTTGCAGGGATTGCAGAGCCTCGTCTCGGTAATCATCAACGTCGTTCTTTACTTCGCAATCCTACTTTACCTCAATCCGCTGCTAACCCTCACCGCCTTGGTCGTCGTACCCCTCGTCGGCGGAGCCGTATCCCTCGTTTCACGCAAATTGCGTAAAGCATCGAGGAAAATGCAAACCGAATCGGCTGAACTCATATCCAAATTGGAAGAAACCATTTCGGGCTTACGCATTATCAAATCCCACACCGCAATCGAATTCATGAACAAACGCTTCTCCGACTTCAACAGCGCCTACACCCGTTTGCGGACAAGCATTTACAGAAGAGTAGATCTCGCCTCTCCGCAAAGCGAATTCTTCGGCAACTGCATGGTTATCGGCATACTTCTCTTGGGAACAAGCCAAATCATCTCCGTTCCGCCCAAGATGAGTGCCGAAATGTTCATCGTATATCTGATAATATTTTCCCTAATCATAAAACCAGCCAAAGATTTCACCACATCGCTGTACAACATTCGCAAAGGCAAAGCCTCCGAAGACCGAATGGCTGAAATCCTTTCGGCAGAAAACAAATCCGAAAACATGGAAACAGAACGCAGAATCGAGAAAAAAATCAAAGCAATACGCATTAAGGGCGTTTCCTTCTCCTATTCGCAAACACCGGTATTGAAAAGCATCAACATACCGATACGAAAGGGAGCCCCCCTCGCCATAGTCGGACCCAGCGGAGCAGGGAAAAGCACGCTGATAGACCTTTTGATGAAATTCCGCACCCCGAGCGAAGGAGAAATCTACTTCAACAGAATACCCATAAGCACGTTAAGCGAAAACGAAGTACGAAGACACATAGCAGTGGTCTCGCAAGACACCATACTCTTCAACGACACGGTGGCGAACAACCTCGCTTTCGCCAATCCGGATTGCAACATAGAGGACATAAAAGCCGCAGCCAAGGCAGCCAAAGCCGACGAGTTCATCGAAAAACTCGAAAACGGCTACAACACCATCATAGGAGAAGGCGGTTGCACCCTCTCGGGAGGACAAAAACAACGCCTCGCCATAGCAAGAGCCATATTGCGGGACGCAGACATACTCATACTCGACGAAGCCACCGCCTCCCTCGACACAATCAGCGAAAGATACATACAGGAAGCCATAGACGCAATCTGCAAAGAACGAATCATCATCACCATCGCCCACCGTATCTCCACCATCAGACACTACCCGCACATCGTCGTCATGAACCAAGGCGAAATACAAGCCATCGGCAAACACGAAAGCCTCATTCTCCGCAACGAACTCTACGCCTCGCTCTGTCGCCTGCAAAACATAGAACCCGAACCCGCCGACATCACTACACCTACCCCCGCAGAGGAGCGACAAGCCACCGACGAAATCTCCACGACCACCGTGGAAGAACCGGCGGAGACCTCAACCGAAAACTCAAACGCCGATTCGGAAAAATAATACGGCGAAAGAATTCAGCGAAGCGGCGAAAGAAAAAATTCTTTCGCCGCTTCGCTTTTGCGTATCACGGAGTGCCGGTTTTCAAGGATTGAAAACCGTGATTTCTCCTGTATTCGCTTACTCGAAATTCAATACTCCCAAGATGTTTCCTTTGCTCAACAAATTTCTTTCGCAAATATCTTCAATGTCCGCACCCGTCCCGCCGAACGAATAAAACATATCTTCTCTCAAAAGGACGTATTTCCACTCTCTATTCATTCTATCACTTTCGTCAAGAGCATTTATCCTCTCGCACCACTCCGTTGCCGCAATTTGCTTTGCCCTGACGTTGGCTTGACTTGCGGCTTCCGTGCCTTTGGTCTCTATTATATAGATATGTTCCTGTGTTTTGACGATAAAATCAGGGCTGTACCATGCGAGCATTCCATCTTCTCTCATATAGGGAACCTTTGCAAAATAGTGCTTATACTCATCTATCTTCAAGAAACTCTCGACCTTTGCATCATTATCGAGGAACTCACCGAACCTTTGCTCATATCCGCCGCTGTTGGCAGGGTAACCGAAACGCTTGTATATCGTTTTCCTTGTTTCAAATGAATAGACCTCTCTCATTTTCAATTCCTCGACCGAAGAAAACCATACTTTCTCTACCTGTCCACCAGTTTTGACACAATTTTGCTGCAAGTTGAAGATATAATTATTCAGAACTTTCAAGATATGCGAGGAGACATAACCGTCTGCCGACAAAAGAATTTTCCAATTATTGTTTTCGTAAGGGTCGAAGTTGCACTTGAACAAACGAGTTCTGATATAACTATCCGCAATGCCTGTCAGCTCCCCTTTGAGCACCTGCAAAGCCGGCACTCTTCCGCTTTTCTTTCCGTCCAAACTTGTGTTACCCACATTGCTTACAAGTTTCTGCAAATAGACATTGTAAGAACTTGCGGAGAAAAGACCGACATCTACGGTATAACTTCCCCATTGACCCTTTGAAATCACATCATGCGACACGAACTCCTCCCCTTTCTTTGCCATAATCTGCTGCAACCGCTGCAAAGAGTAGTTTTTTAACGGTTCAAAGCCGCTTATATCGACCTCATCAAAGCATATCTCCTCCTCACTCTCGCTTATAATTCTCGGAATGTACATATCATACCTTTCGTAATCCTCTTTCAAACCCACGCTTATCACATCGCCCGTTACCGAACCGCCTTGCGGGCTTTCATCTTCCACTTCGCCTATACCGATACCCTCACTCTCCAAATTCTCCCAGAACTCTATGAACTTGGGATGCTCTATGATGAAGAGAATATCGTAATACGCACCCGGGTTTTCCTTATCGAGCAAAGCCCTTCTTATTTCCGCTTTCGTGCTGCGGTATTCCGGCTCACGGAACATAAGCCTCAATCCCCTGCCTACTATTTGCTCCAAAAGGATATTGGATTGCGAAGCACGCAAAGGCACAATAACACAAACGTTGTTTACATCGAATCCCTCTCTGAGCATAAGCACGGAAATGATAACCTTGGGTGTTTTGTGCTTGTCGATATTGAACAACTTCTCTTTAAGTTCTTTCCATTCCCCTTCTGAAACCTCGCCTTTCTTGTCGGAATCTATCCTCACCACTTCTTCCTTTTCCAAGCCCAAACCACCAATGCCGGTCATGTATTCAAAAACAGCTTGTGACACATTGGTATCTTCACAAAGCACTAACATCTTCGGATATTTTCCAATGGCATTAAAGCCCTCTTCCAAGATATTCAGCCTTGTCAGTCCTGCTTTCAACATCATTCTTTGCCCGTCGCTCAATAACAAGAACCTACCTCGCTCGTCCCTTTCGGCAGAATAGTTCAAGTCTTCCAAGTCTGTCAACTCCTTTCGCCTGTCGAGGCTTATCATCTTGACCAAACCCTCGTTTATGGCAGTACTTAAAGCGAAGTCAGAAACCACATGAGGAAAATACATCTTGTTTTCTTTCTTGCCACTGCCCCTGACAACGTAAGGAGTAGCCGAGAAATCGATCTGAACCCTCTGTTTGTTCTCGCCTGATATGATTTTGTTCAAACATTTCTGCCATTGCAAATCATTATCGTGTATATGGTGAGCCTCATCATTGATTATAAGCAAATCCGGTAAAGATTGCAAGAACTCTACCTCCGTTCCCCGCAAATATTTGGCATCAAGACTTTCAAGACTGTTGCCCGCAGCTATACCCGGACGCGTCGGAAGCAGGTCCGACACCAAATCCGCTTTACATTCCGCCGTTTCCTTATTCTTATCCGAGAGAAACAAATGCCAATTCGTCAAAGCAATCATGCCTCCGCCCGTGGTCTTGCGACCTATGCCCTCTTCCTTGCTCACGGTGTTGTTCTGCAAGAAAGCAAACATCTCTTCGCGATACCCCTCAGGCAGAAACAACTCTCTGTTTTGCACAAGGTCGTTGGTGGAAAAGTCTCTTTCCGTTCCGTTTGCCTTTAAGCGTCCCTTGTAGGCTTCCAACAAACGTTCGTAAACGATAATTCCCGGAGCCACAATAAGGAAATTGCAAGAGAACCTGCCGCTTCCCTCCTCTTCATGCCTGCAATTCAGCACCTGCCACACCAAAAGAGCGTGCATAACCCATGTTTTACCAGTGCCGGTTGCCATCTTGACAAGATACTTCGGCAAATCATAACTTTCCTTTCCAAGAGAAGGCAAAAGGTTCTGCTCACCGAACAAACAACTATCCTGTAAGAGTTCAGGTGCAACGGTGTCGTAAATATCATAAACGCTCTTTACCTTCAAGACTTCGTGCAAGTAAATCACATTAAGAATGCTTTGCTTCTGTCCGATGTGGAAATTAATCTCCCGCAAGTCCGTAAATGGTTCGCAAAACCAAAACCGCAACAACTCTTTCGTAATCGGACTTACTTTCTCGAGCATTTCACCGCTCTCGAATTTGCTTTTGACTATCTCGCTCAGTCTTTTCGCCAATTTCAAAGACAATTCTCCTTTCATCCTACTTCGCTTTAATTGTTTTAACCACCATACTTTCCAAACCGAATACGTCAACCGCTTTGACACAAATCTTTCTTTCGTCTTTCTTCTTTACTCTTATGGTAGCGGAATAGACACAATGCAAAGGGTCTTGGTCATTCTCCGTGTTCTGTCGATAATCCTGCCAAAGCGAACGGAAAGTCTGACCGTCATAATCAGGGTCTATGCTCCAGTATTCAATCAAAGCCAGCGGGTCTTCGCTCATTATCTCTTCCAAAACGACTTTGTCCTCATCGTCAAGCGGGATACAGTCCGGCGAATGCAGAATATAGTTTTCCAAAACGACCTTCAATTCATCTTCCTCTTCATTAAACGACTGCAAAACTGCCTCTTTCAATGTCAGGTACTGCAAAGAGGTAAATCGAATGTTGCCGGAATTTATCAGTTTATCCAATCCGCTTCTTCGGAGTCTGTCCAATAAGTCCGGAGGCACGGCAAGAACTTCCACACAGTCCTTATACTGCTCCACTGCCTGCGATATATCGAACGAAAAGTTCCAACCCAAAACAACGCACTTGCTCCAACCGCCACCCATGAAGCCTCTGCAAGCCATGGCTGCCCGTTTGATTGTCGCCTTATCGGTGATGACATTAGGCGAATCGGCATACACCAAGGTTCTTCCGCCCTTTATTTTTCCCCAATGTCTGTCGGAACATTCTTCTTTGGTGAAAGGCAAAGCTCCATACAGCTTTAAGAGAACTTCACAAAGGTCTCCTATTTTGCCGAATTGCTTGCCGGAGGTGAATGCCTCTTTATTGTAATCGCCTATTGCTTGATAAAGAAAAGGTTTTGCGTTCATATCTATGAAACGTTTCCTCATCACAAGGCATGCAGGTTTGCCTATGTCGGTCGTTATCCAACGTCTGCCCAAACGCTCTGCCACAGCCGCCGTCGTTCCGCTACCGCCGAAGAAATCGCAAACCAAATCTCCCTCATTTGAAGAAGCCTTTATTATCCGTTCAAGCAGCTTTTCCGGTTTCTGAGTGGCGTAATGTAGATTTTGTTTCGACCTTACAGCAAGAGCAATATCTTCCCACCAAGTTTCAGGCACCTTTCCTCTTTCTCTATATCTTTGTATTTCTTCTTGGGACATGCCTCTTCCTGCATCAAAAGCAGTTCTTAATGTTTGGTTCGGGTCTTTATACGGAACTCGCACTATGTCTTGGTTAAATATCCACTTCGTTGTTTTAGCGTACCAAAAGATAGTATCGTGCTTTCTGTTGAATTGCTTCATCATTGGAGAGCCGGGACCGGTATAGCACCACACAATCTCATTGACAAAATTCTCTTTGCCGAAGATGTCATCAAGAAGAATTTTGAGATAATGCCCTACGTGCCAATCGATATGCACATATATGCTGCCGGTTTCGGAAAGCAATTCTTTCATCAGCACCAATCGTGGGTACATATACTCCAAATAGGACACCGTTCCCTTTTGCCAAAGGTCGGAATAGCCGAATTGCTCAAAGGTGGTGGGCTTCTGCGTAATTTGATTATTGGGCAGGCTTATTTTTGTGCGATAATCCGCCTTGCTGTCGAAAGGCGGGTCGATGTAAATCAGGTTTACCTTTCCTCTTAAAGACTCCAAACCGCTGCTTTCGTCACCTGCAAGCAGTGCCTGCATGGAAAGGAGATTGTCTCCATAGATAAGACGATTGTATTTCCCGCTTTCCATTTCCTGCGGGTTCATTCCCCGCCAAAGACCGCTCTCGTCCTTGCAGGGTAACACCATTTCATTGGTCTGCAAGCTCACTCTGTTGCCTGCAACCATGCGTTCCAAGGCTCGCTCCGCCTCCCTGCGTCCTTCGCGGGCTATACGCGGCAGCTCCTCTATCAAACTTTTTGACATAGCTTTTGCTTTGTGCGTCGCTATCGTTTCTTTTCAATTTGGTTCTCTCGGGAACGCAAAACGTGGGCGGTACTTGCTCAAATTGCGGTCCTGAGAAAACCGAGAGAAACGACAAGACAGCCCACGCATAACGCAGGCGTTGCACTTGTTTGTCTCTCTTTATTTATCAGAAGTTCTCAGGTTCCAATTTGAATAGAACAAACAGCAAACGCTATTAAACAATAAATTTCACTCAACCGCTTTGCACACTTAATCTCCGGCAAAGCGAGAGCAAAGATACAAAATTCATCTCCATAAACCGGCACGAAACTCGTATAAATTCACCCATGGCAAATCTCCTTTCCGGACAGGATAAAATTCCAATACAGCTTTGGCGATGTGAAACGGCGAAAGAAAAAATTCTTTCGCCGCTTTATTTTCGCCAAACGCCGTTTGCCAAAATTTTTTCAGCGTTTCATTTTCCTCCAACACCGATTTTGTACAACAAAACTCCATTCGGTTCTCTGCAACCTTATTTTGTGTCCCGAAAAAATGCTGATTTCGATAAAAAAGTCCAAACCAAGATGAAGCCTTTTCCGACTCGGCGGTTTTGCTTTACTGCTTTGTATTCGGGGTATGGAAACAAGTATTTGTAATCCGGTCGGTTTGATGATGCAAATCGGCTTTAAGTCCGGCAACTCGGACACCAAATGTTTCCTTATCGGCAAATCAATGCGACGAAGGTCTTTTGTATTATGGTACGGGGTCGTAACCGCTGCCGCCCCAAGGATGACAACGAATTATGCGTTTTATGGCAAGCAGGCTTCCTTTGAATACTCCGTATTTTTTTATCGCTTCCAAGGCGTATTGCGAACATGTGGGTGTAAATCGGCAAGCGGCAGGAGTATGTGGTGAGATGGCTGTCTGATAGAAACGTATCAAGGTCGTGAGAATGTACTCAGGAATTTTTTTCAACAGGTTTTTCATTCAATCTTTCTTCCAAAGCGGAGAGGATTTCTTTCATTTTATGTTCCGTCAGGCTGTATGTGGGCAGTTGTTTGGATACAAGGCTGACGGATATAACCAATCTTTGCGGATTGTTCTTTACAAATTCTTTCAGGCTTCGGCTGTTCAAGCGATAGCTTTCCCGAAGCAACCGCTTGACACGGTTACGGCAAACAGAGTGTTTCTGATAGCGTTTGGGGGAAGTAAGGAGAACGGATATGTTCCCCGCTTCGGCAGCAAGGCTCATGTACCGTACACTGAAAGGATAAGCCATGAATTTTTCGCCTTCTTGAAAGAGACGTTCCGTTTCGCCATGGCTTACGAGCCTTTCACGTTTGGAAAATTCAAACATCTTTTTCTGTTTTGCCCTTTGGCTTGACGACTTTCGGCTTTGCGGCGGTCTTGGCTTTGGATGTTGCTTTCTTTGTTGCGGTTTTGTCTGTGGTTGTTTTCTTCGGAGTTCTTTTCTTGCTTAGAATGTCTATCTCCTTCATCCATTCCTCTCTTTCCTCGGGAGAAAGGGAAAGAAACTTGTCTATTGCCATGACCATGGAAGGGTATTCCTTGGTTGGAGCCGGTATATATGTCTTTAGTTTGGCTGATTTCAAAGCTGCCTGTGTGGTTGCACCGAAAGCGGCTATCAAAATGTTATCGTTGTTTGCTTCTGGGAAGTTATGGACGAAAGATTTCACTCCTATGGGACTGAACATCGCCACCATGTCGAAGTCTTTTATGTTTATTGATGACAAATCCTTCACTTCGGAGCGGTACATCACTGCTTTCTGAAATTGTATCTTCGATTGCTCCAAGAGTTTGAAGTAATCCAAAGATGAGTCTTCGGCACAAGGGAAAAGGAAAGTTTCGTCTTTGTGTTTTAAGATTACCTCCACCAAGTCCGAAAAGGTTATCTTGCCATAGAATATCTTACGTTTGCGATACTGAACGTAGTTTTGAAGATAGTTTGCTATGGTATCACTTATGCAGAAGTACTTCATGCCTTCCGGAATGGTAACTCTCAATTCTTTTGCAAGGCGGAAATAGTTATCAACCGCCAATTTGCTGGTCATAATCACAGCACTGTAATCGAGCAATGCTATTCTGGAGTCTCTGAACTCTCTTGTCGTTACTCCGACCACGTCGAAGAATTTGAAAAAAGTAAGGTTGACGCCATACTTATCTATTAACGTTTTGTACTGTGACTTTGCTATATCTGCGGGTGCAGGTTGTGAAATGAGAATGTTTTTAATGCTTGCAGCTATTGCCATAAATACTTGATTTATTTCGGAATTAAGACCTTTGCAACGATGAACAACGGTAAAAATTCGACGATGCAAAGGTAACAAAATAAATAGATTCGGGAAACTTTTGAGAAGCTAAAAACCAAACACAGCCCTCTGACGGCTCTTGCAATGCTAAGCATTGCAAAGATTCCGCATGAGGCGATTATGCAATATTCTCTCTGATATTGCACCGTGAAAAGCGATAGTGCTATCGGCAGAAGCAATATAAGAGCATCAAGGAAGCAATAAATCAGTTGGTTCAAGATGTAATACTTCGATATATCCTTGTTTCTGAAAAGCGAACCGAAGAATTTCACGAACAGCAATTTGATGCCTATAAAAGCCATGCTGCATATCAGAATGCCGAGAAATATCTGCCAATCGGCAGGCTTTATTCCTATTATACCGATTGGGATTTCAAAGTATTTTATTCCCGAATATGCAAGCAAGGATATGAGCGGGAAAAACATGAATGAAGCCGGATAAAGCAGGGTATTGGCAGATTTGGCCATTATTTCAAAACTCTTGTTCGAGAAACAACTTCTCAAAATCTCGAAACTGCGGTAACGAAAGAAACGAAACAAAACGGCGATGAAGGCGAATAATGCAAAAAACAGAAGAAATGTCCAATTCGGGCTTGCATTGCCTGCATCCGCTACTTCGAGCTTCATGTTCCGATTGAAGAAATAAGTCTTCTCTTGCAAGAGGCAAGGTCTGTATTCGAGATAGGGAAAGGAGTCATTCAAAATTCGGATAACATAGTTCTGAAAGTCTATATTCTCCACCAAAGAATCGGCAGCTACATCTTCCTTATATATATACGTAGGTATAAATACGGAATCGGTTACGGCGTTTGCTATGCTATCCGAATTCATTTCGCTGTTATCTTGCTATTATCAGTTTCTTCGTAATCAAGTTATTGTTTGTTGCTATGCAGATGTAATAGGTTCCGACAGGCAGATTTTCGGTGTTTATGGCGGTAGAAGAGAATGAGGTTCTTATCTCTTGGATTTTTCTTCCGTTCACGTCGAACAAGAATATCTTGGTATTGCCTTCAAGTCCCGATATACTTGTCTGCTTGTCCGAAGGATTTGGTGCAATCACTACATTATCTGCTGCGACACCCCCCAAGCCTACGCAAGACCCATGCAATGGAAGTCTTACATCGTCAATCCATGCAGCATCCGAGCCGTCAGAACCGGAATAATCTTTGACATACTCGAATCTGAAAGTATGTTCGCCGGCACTTACAGGGAATGATTTATATTTCCACGCCGAACTTGTGTTTCCGGAAAGGGATACTTTTTCCACATCGTCTATATAGAATTTGAAGAAGTCGTAATTCTTCTCGGAAGATACCTTGACATAAAAAGAGATAGAGTCATCGGACACGACATTGGAACTAATTGCAAGTACTGAACTTTGCCTGTGGGATATTTGAGCGGAATGAGCGGACAATAGACCGCCATGTGCCGCACTGCTATCGATTACCCAAGGGAAGTTTATGTCGTTCTGCCATTGTTGTGCGAATGTTCCGCTTTCAAAGTCCTCTATTCTGCTTGTCATATCGACAGTAAAGACTTTCTTTATGCTGTATCCTCCCGCAGTATAAGTGATTGCAAATTGCATTTCGCCGTTTCCCTCCGTTCTGCAAAGGAAACTGCCGTTCCAAGTATCTCCGGAAGAAATTGCCGCTACGTTTTCATCTGCATTTCCTTCGATGGAAATTGTGGAATTGCGGCTCTCTATGGAAGCTATGCCTTCCTCTACGTCCAAACTGCCGGTATTGGAAAGCGTGAAAGCTATTCTCTTCAAATCATTCTCCTCCTGACTTTGCACATTTATGCTTTTAATATCCAAAACAGGAGCCGTTATTTGCTTTCTGACCGTTACGCTTTTGTCATAGTTATCACCCTCTATATGCAAGAGGAAAGCAAGAGGCAGTTTATCGGTCAAAGCTCCGTATGTCTTTATCGTAAACAATCCGTTGCAGTTCACAATTTGTTCGGGGTTCACATTACCAATTTGATAATGGTCGCTGCTCATCATGTAGGTACTATCCGACAATTCCAAACGTATTCTCGCATTTTGCAATGCCTGTGTACCTATGTTCTCCCCCTGCAAACTTATGGAGTATTGCTTATCGGCTTGCAGTTTATCGACGTTCAAGCCTGTCTCTGTGTCTTTGAACCTTATATCGGACAATTTCAAATAAGGCTCGTCAAGTGCTATCACATTTATACTGCTTATCAGCGGTCTGTAAAACTGCTTGCTCATCACCACTTTCATTTCACCCACCTCCGTCAAGGCTTCGAACTCCAAGAGAAGGCTGCCGTTTGCATCTGCCTGTGCGGCTGCTATCAGCACATCATCGATACTCAAAGCCACGTATGTGTAAGCCGGAAGGTTTTCAAGGATCAGGCTGTCCGCTCCTATCGGCCAGGCTTCCGGAATAACCACATCGAAACTGTCGGCTCTTCCGGCGTAAGGCATAAGAGAGGGATCACCCATAAGGGTATAGACTTCCCAATAGTATTCCTTTTTATCCGAATTCGATAACTCGACGGCAAGATTGCCTGCCTGCATCATCTGTCCTGCCGTTACATACCATTTGTCAAAAGATTCCCCATTTGTATGGAACATTCTGTCGTATGAACCAAGCATTGCACTATCGTATGCAGGAGTGAGAGTAGGCGTTTTCGCACCGACAGACCAATAGAAATCTTCATACCAATATGTATAGTCGCTGCCGCCGATTACAGCAACGGCAGCCTTGTCCTCTGCTCTCAAAAGTCTCTCTGCATAACACTCCGCATCATCGTACTTGCTCGAAAGGCAACAGTTGTTTATGAAAAAGCCGTATTTGCCGATGTTTGTCATGCTTCTTACATCGCTTACAAGGAAAGAAGGAGAATACCAACCCTTCTCGTCGCAGTGTGCCGAATAATTCACCCAACCTTGTCCGAGATTGAGTTTTTCCTTTACCTCCGAAACATAGTTTCCCGAAGAAGGATTGTAATAAACCGAAGTATCCAAGCCTTCAAAATACTGCTTCACATAGTTCATCTGTCCGTTGACGCAGGTCGGAGCGGGAGAATTCGTTTCCACACCTGCAACCAAAAGTATCTTATCCAAGAAAGCATCGTCCGCAAACTCGTATTTCTCATAACTTACGGTCTTTGCCACTATCGCCTGCATTTGCTCCACCGTTGAAGCCGAGAAACGACCATAGAAAACATCGGGAAGAATATCCCCTGTGTACTCTGCATAGTACAAATCCGTAGGGTGGGAATCTCCGTAAGAAGCATAATTGCCGTCGAACGCCGGAATCTGTGCCACATCTCCGCAAAGCAACAGGTAATCCGCCGCAGGATTTTCCTCCGTTGCGTTATTCCAAAGAGCTTGCAGGTAGTTCTTTATTTCTGTTCTGCTTGTGCCTATGCTGTCGGTATAAACCGTTACGACCTCGAAGCCTTGTTGCGTTTTCCATTTGATGAAAGGCTCGATGGCTTGCTCGAACATTCTGTCCGATACCATGACCATTTTATACGGACGCTGCACGTTGCTTGCATTCACGCTTGCCGATATGTTCTTGGGGTTCATCGTTCGTCCGGAAACGAAATCTGCGAAACGTCTTCCCGTTTTCTTCCTCAACGAAAGCGACTTTGCGTAGTCGGGATTTACGAACTTAATCGTATAATCCAAGCCCTCGACGAACTCTATTTTATTTTCGACAGGGTTATACCTCAAAGGGCTTACCGTCAACTTGGCAAGCCTTACACCGTTCATCACTCCCATGAGTTCTATCGAAACACGCTCCGAAGCACCGAAAGAATTACGGGCATAATAGCCCTCATTCACTTGAAAAGGCACCTCTTCATTCTGCTTGGATTGGGATATTTGCTTAGGCATTACTTTTATGCCTTTCGCCAAAGAAAAGACGCGGCTTCCTTTTGCCGTCTCCTCAATCACCACATCTTCACAAAACGGCAACTCTATCAGATAAGTAAAAACGGGAAGGTCTGCTTGTGCGATTTTTCCGGCACTTACGAAATTTTCTCCCATGTTCAGGTAGCAGTAACGCTCCCCTCCCATCAACGTATCCTTTACTTCAAGAAAAGAAAAAGTCTGCGAAACGGATAAATCCGTCAAAGACTCCTTCACGGTGAACTTTCCGTTCTCCGAAGCGTCTTTTCCTATGAAAATCTGTGCGAACGAATGGCAGGCAAAAAGCACCATAACCGCCAACAAGGCTGTTTTCTTCATCATAAAGTATAATTTTTCAATTTCAAATCAGCCGCCAAAGGTACAAAAAACAAAGTACATGACAGAAATGCGGGGAATAAATTCCGAAAAAAGCCCCTCGACGGAAACTTTATCCTGAAAATTGAAAATCCGAACGCCGTTTCATTTCGATGAAACGCCGCTTCGCCAAAGCAGAGTGGGTTTCCGCGGACTTGTTTCTCGCTTTGGCGGAGGTAGGGAAATAATTCGTACCTTTGCCATGGTATTTCAAGTGTTTAATATAATGGTGGAAACAAACAAGAATTTGAAAGACTTCAATACGTTTTCGATAGACTGCATTGCAAGGGAGTATGCGGAGTTCAAGAGTGCGGAGGATTTCGATATGGTGCAGGAATTGTATGCTCGAAGAGGCGGTTTGAGAATTTTGGGCGGCGGAAGCAATACGGTGTTTACCGAAGAGGTGTTCGATGGTTGCGTTTTGAGGGTTTGCAACAGGGGTATCGAAGTATTGGAAGAGAATGAGGATTTTGTCGTGCTGAGAGTTGCAGCGGGTGAAGTGTGGAGGGAGTTCGTGAGGTGGTGTTGCGAGAAGATGTATTGCGGTTTGGAAAATCTGGCTGCCATTTACGGAACCGTAGGTGCGACTCCGGTGCAGAACATAGGGGCTTACGGTGTGCAGGTTGCGGATTACATAGAACGGGTCGAGTGTTTCAACATGGCGACAGGGGAAATGCGTAGTGTGAATGCAAGGGACTGCGAATTCGATTACCGTTATTCCCGCTGGAAGAAGGGAAACGGAAACGAGTTGATTTATTCCGTTGTTTTCCGTCTGCGGAAGCATTTCGTGCCTCAAACAGGCTATGCTGCGGTTGCAAGAATGTTGGAAGGAAAAGAAGTGAAGGATTTGACGCCTTTGGCAATGTGCGATATGATTACGAATTTGAGAAATTCCAAATTGCCGGACGTAACGGTGCTTGGCAATGCAGGTTCGTTCTTCAAGAACCCCACCGTAAGCGAAGAGGTGTTCGAAAGATTGAAAGCGGAAGATGAGAATTTGGTTTCGTTCAAAGAGAATAAGGGTGTGAAGCTTTCGGCGGCTTATCTGATAGAACGCTGCGGCTTCAAGGGCAAAAGGTTCGGTAATGTGGGCATGCACGCCAAACAGGCTTTGGTATTGGTGAATTACGGCGGAGCTACGGGTAAAGAGATTGTGGCTTTTGCAAAGCAGGTTATCGAAACCGTATATGACAAATATGGTGTGAGGCTGGAAATCGAGGCTCACATAGTATAAAAGAGGTAAAAGAGATATTATTCAACTAAAACGGAAAGACTGATGAGTGCAGAAGAATTTTGGAAAGCGTTTACGGAATACAAGGATTTGCTGATGGATATAGATTCCTTGGATAAGGCGGAAGCGGATAAGTTGTTGAAACGATTGGACGGTGATTTGAAGAAATATTGCGAGGGTTTGGAGTTTATTTTGGGCGATTTGACGGAGAAGGGACGTACTTTGACTTTCACGGCAGAGGGGGATGTGGAGTTTTTCGGCTATGTGGAAGAACTTTGTGAGGAAGCTCCCATATTGGATTTTTGGGAAATCATCGCCTTCAAGCCTGCAAAAGGAAAAAATGTGAGCATTACTTTCGGCAAATACCGGTTGAGCAGCAAAAATCTTTGGTTTCTTCCTTTGGAAAGCGAAGACGAGAAAGGAAAATTGGGTTTGCGTATTGCCTTGGAGGGCGGCAGGGAAGACGATGAGGATTTGCTTGTGGCGGTTTACTCCCTTTTGGAAGAGATGTTGGGAGAATATGATGCGGCAACGAGCTTGGAATATTTTGAAATCTGCTCTCTCGGCAGCAATCCCAAGGAAGAGGGCTTTTATCCTTTGACGGACTTGCCCGAATATGTGGATTGGTTCATCGAGGAGACGGAAAAGAAAGATAATTCCAAATAAGAGTATTTGAATAAAAGGCTTTGCCGATGATGGATTACATTGCCGGTTATTTTGTCGCGGTCAATATTTGGGCGTTTCTGCTTTACGGGGCAGACAAACGAAGGGCGAGAAAGTCGCAAAGACGTATTTCGGAAAGGACTTTGCTATCGCTTGCAGCGATTGGCGGAAGCATAGGTGCCATTACGGGCATGCGATATTTGTTCTACGAATATACGAAATATTTATTGGTCAATGCTTGATATTCCTTATCTTTGCGCCTTGATGATACATATTCTTGAGTCTGAAAATTAAATATTTATGTTATTTAATTCCATAGAGTTCCTTATATTCCTGCCATTGGTTTTCTTTGGTTACTGGTTTGTTTTCAAGTCTTTGCGGTGGCAAAATCTATTTGTGGTAGCTGTTAGTTACCTGTTCTACGGATGGTGGGACTCGCGCTTTTTGCTGCTGATCCTGTTTACGTCGTTATGCAGTTACTTGAGTGGAGTCTATTTGGAGAAATGCGCTGGCAACCGGTCGGTCCAAAAGTGGATAAGTGCCGGTAATATTTTACTGAACCTTTCGATCTTAGGTGTGTTTAAGTACTTTGATTTTTTTACCGAGAATTTGGTAAATGTCCTTCACCTATTGGGCTGGGATGCCGATTACGTGACGTTGAATATCTTGCTCCCTGTCGGGATCAGCTTTTATACGTTTCAGGCTTTGAGCTATACGATTGATGTTTACCAAGGTAAAATCAAGGCAACTCATGATATCGTGGCATTCTTCGCTTATATCAGTTTCTTCCCACAATTAGTGGCGGGCCCGATAGAACGGGCTACCCATTTGTTGCCTCAGTTTCTCCGGCCTCGTAATTTCGATTGTGATCTGGCGTTGGATGGTATACGCCAGATGCTTTGGGGATTTTTCAAGAAAGTGGTGGTTGCCGATAACTGCGCTTTGTTCGTGAACGGTGTGTTTGAGAATTACCAGACGTTGGATGGGAGTACCTTGTTTCTGGGGGCTTTCTTCTTTACGATACAGATTTACGGTGATTTTTCCGGATACTCGGATATAGCAATCGGCTGTGCCCGGTTATTTGGCATAGACCTTATGCAGAACTTTAAGTATCCTTATTTCTCCCGGGATATAGCGGAGTTTTGGCGGCGTTGGCATATATCGTTGACGACTTGGTTCCGGGATTATATCTATATACCGCTAGGGGGGAGCCGGGCCGGAAAATGGAAGAGCTTCCGGAATACCCTTGTTATTTTCTTGGTAAGTGGATTCTGGCATGGGGCTAACTGGACGTTTGTGGCATGGGGAGCGTATCATGCGTTGTTGTTTCTGCCATTGCTATTGTTGGGTCAAAATAGGAGGTATAGAGATTCCGTGGCGGAAAACAGTTTCCTTCCCTCTGTGAAGGAATTGACACAGATGGGAGTTACGTTTCTACTGGTCTTATTGGGATGGATTCTGTTCCGGTCGGAAGATATATCTCAAGCGGATGTGTACCTCGAGCGGATGTTCAATGCCTCATTATTCTCGGCTCCTCAACTTGTGGGCTTGGGATTCGGGCAACTCCTGCTGAAGAAATGTTTCTTTTTCACGGCTCTTATGTTCATTGTGGAATGGATCGGCCGAAAACAGGCGCATGGGTTGATGATAGAGGACCTGAGCCTTCCGGTTCGGTATGTTATCTATACGGTATTGTTGATTATCATCTATGGTTTCGACGCCAGTAATCCACAAGGTTTCATTTATTTTCAATTCTGATAAGTATGAGAAGGTTCTTTATAGCTATATTCCGGTATTTAGGGGTGGTAGGATGTTTAGGGTTGCTTAGTTGTCTGTTGATCCGCTCCTATTTTCATATAAGCGTACCCATCCTTAAGAGTGATCCGGAAGTAGAGGTATTGATTTTGGGAGATTCCCATCCTTTACATTCGATATCCGCCGATATGCTGGGGAAATCGAGGAATGACGCTAAATCCAGTGAGAATTATTTCAATACCTATATCGATTTATGCTTGAAAGCGCCTTACCTTCCCCATTTGAAAACCGTGATATTGGGGTTTGGTTATCATACGTTTACCGTGGCCGAAGATTCCTATCAAGATGAGTTTCCTGCCTATATGTCTATTTATCCCCATCTGAAGGAGCGAGAGGATTTGCGACCTTTGGTACAGGAGGCTGTTTCGCCGGTAACCCGTAAGGAGGTCATGTATTCATATGAGTTTGGCGTTCCGTTCAAGAATTGCGTAGCTGAGATTAAAAGGAATGTGATCGAGCGTATTTTCACAGGGGCGACCGGGGGAACACTAGACGTTATTATCAATCGTCATTACTATGATGATAAGGGTGCTTATTTATTGCCATCCTCATTTCAACAAGAGATGTTGGGGCGAATCGTAGAGGAATGTAAGAAGCGGGATCTGTCTCTTATTTTGTACAATGCCCCTGTTTCCACGGAATATATGGAACGGGTTCCTCCGAGTTATCGAGAATTGACGGATTCTTTGGCTCGGGAATACGTGGATGATAAAACGGTCTTTTATTTAAATTATACGACTGTATCGCTACCTAATTCTTGCTATAGGGACGCTGATCATTTGAATGAAATCGGTATCCATAGATTTACCCCGTTGTTAAAAGATACCTTGACTTGTTTGGGGGTAATTTCGGAATAGTTTTCGTATATTTGTAGAACAAGACGCAGCATAAGAAATTCTACATCGGACTGCCTGTTATACTAATGACACAAACGGCATTGGTCGTTTGTGTCATTATTCTCGGTAAAGCAAATTTGTTTTCTACTTTTGGGTTTTGACTATTGCCTCGGTTACATTGATGGCAAAGTCGGCGAGTTTCTCGCATTGGGCATACAGGTTACTGTAACATATTCCCGTCTGATAGGAATACTCGTTGTTCTTCACGGCTTCCGTATGCTCGTTGCGAAGTTGGTCTCTGTAATTATTGATTTTGTTTTCTATCTCGGTAGCTCTTTGACCGTTTACACTGTGATAGTTTTCCGAAAGATTGTCATTCATTTCCAATATGGCCTCTCTCACGAGCGAGAACATCGTTTGCACTTTGTCCCTCATGTCTTGGGAGAACCATATATTCTGTTTGCGTTTGCTTTCTATCGCTATGGAGAGTTGATAGCAACTGTCGCCTATGCTTTCCAAGTTATCGACAATTCGCAACATGGCACTCACCTCTTGCGAAGCACTGAGGCTTAACTCGTTTTCGCTTACCTTGGTAAGATAGTTGGCAATCTCGACTTCCATTCTGTCTGTTATCTCTTCATATTTCTTTGTTCTCTCCATAAGTTGTTCGAACTTCTTTTCATCCGTCTCGACGAACATCGACGGAACGAATTCGTACATTCTGACAACTCGTTTCGAGAAAGACTCTATTTCTTTCTTCGCAGGCTCTATGCTCAATTCGGAAGCCGACATGAGACCTGTGGGAATGAATTTGAGGCGGAACTCTTCTTCGTCATCGGTCGTAACCATTTTGTTCACTATTCTCTCGATGGTTGGAATGAACCACACAAGTATAGAAGTATTCAGAATATTGAAGAAACTATGGTAGCAGGACAATGCAACCGGTATGGCTGCCGAGGAAACGAAAGGGTCGAGACCTTTGACGCTTACTATCAATTTGCTTATCACATAAAGGAAAGGGTGAAACAATATAAGCATCCAGCAGACACCTATGAGGTTGAAGACAAGGTGAGCCCTTGCAGCTTTCTTCGCAGTGGAGTTCGCCATGAGGGCTGCCATGTTTGCCGTGATTGTCGTGCCTATGTTTTCTCCCAAAACGAGCGAAGCTGCTACATCGAAGCCTATCAAACCTTGAGCACACATGACAAGAGTTACTGCCATCATTGCAGAAGAAGATTGAACGACCACAGTAAGAATCGTTCCTATGACAACGAACATCAATATCGACAAATAACCGTAATCGGACATGGAAGAGATGAATTGCAACACACCTGCGTATTCCGGTTGTGTAAAGTCGGGAACTCCGCTCTGCAATGTCTGCAAGCCTAAAAACAACAAAGCGAATCCGAATATGAATTCGCCGAGAGATTGCTGCTTTTTCATGAATAATAACGGTGTTGCCAATGCTATCAAGGGGAATATCAGGACGGAAATCGAGAACTCGAAGCCGAGCAACGAGATTATCCATGCCGTAACCGTCGTTCCTATGTTCGCTCCCATGATTACGGAGATTGCTCCCGTCAGATTCAACAAACCGGCATTGACAAAACTGACCACCATGACCGTTGTTGCCGAAGAGGATTGAATGAGCGTCGTTATGCCTACCCCTGTTGCCACTCCGCTGAAACGATTGGCAGTCATCTTGGAGAGAAAGACCCTCATCTTGTCCCCTGCCAACTTCTGCAACGCATCACTCATCACTTTCATTCCGTAAAGGAACAATCCCAATGCCCCGATGAGCATCAATACTTTCAGCAATATATCCATTGTCTTTTCGTGTTTTTGTTTTGATTGCTACGGTTTGAAAACCCGTAAAGCGTTGCAAAGGTAAAACATTATTCTTTATTTCAAATTCTTAGGCTTGTCATTTTTTTGCTTTGCGACATCGATATAAACTTTGCCCTTTGCTAATCATCTGATTTTGGATATTGTAAAAAGACAGTTCAAAGACGGTATTCCGACTGTTTGTTTAGTCTGATATATTGTCCGATTGCTGTTTGGTTTTTGCTTTTACCGACTTTTTGCCGGCTTTATCTCGCTTCGGATTCTTGGGAAACCAGCCTTTTTCCACCCTTTTTTCCTGCTCAAACAGCTCTTTTATCGTCCAAAAGCATGAAAAAGCAAACACTCCAAGCAAGGTGGAAATCACCATATTGGAAACCACTAAGGAAATTGCCGTTCCAATTAAACCTAAGGCAAGAAAAATCCACCAAATAGTTGTTCCGAAAAAATATTCCGCCTTTACGACAACAGGGTGAAAAAGACCTATGATAAGGAAAGTGGCAATGCCTATGAGCAAGCCGCCGAAATTCAAGTCATTCATTTGATTTTGAAATCTAATTGTGTGAAGTGTTTTTTGCCGAGCAACTTAGAAACTACAACTATGCTTTTGCGATATACGCAATCGGGATAATTCTTTATCGTTTTTTCTCTTCCGTAGAATTGCTTCATGTTTTCAAAATCCCGATGAGCCTTCCATACGGCTTGAAGCTCCTTGGGTTTTCCCTGCAAGAGGAAAACCGCTGCCGCAACGAAGTCCAATAATTTGCGTTTGAAGATTATGCCGGTTACATCCTTGTCGGGAAGGTTCTTATACAAGAGAAGCAGATTGTTTCGGAAGTTAAGATAGGTTTTTCTCGCCGATGTTTTGTTCAGAGTTCCTCCTCCGAGGTGATAAACCTGCGATTGCGGTGTATAATATATGGTATAACCTGCATTCTTCAACCGCCAACAAAGGTCGATTTCCTCCATGTGTGCAAAAAAACGTTCGTCCAGTCCGCCTAAGCGATGGTATAACTCCGCTTTTATGAACAAAGCCGCACCGCTTGCCCAAAAAACCTCGCGTTCTTTCTCGTATTGTCCCTTGTCTTCTTCTATATTCTCGAATAATCTGCCTGCACAAAAGGGGTAACCGAGGTAATCTATGTATCCTCCTGCCGCTCCTGCGTACTCAAACTTGCTTTTATCGCAATAAGACAGTATTTTCGGTTGACAAGCCGCAATATTTGCATTTTCCATCAACAATTCCAGAGGTCGCTTAGTCCAATTCGGACTTACCTCCACGTCGGAATTCAAAAGGCAATAGCAATCGGCATCCACATCTTGCAGAGCCCTGTTATAACCTCCCGTAAAACCGTAATTCGTCTCGAATTGCAATATCCGTATTGTAGGGAAATATGTCTTCACATACTCGACCGAATTGTCGGAAGAACCGTTATCGGCAAACACTATCTCGCAATCGGGAGAGTATTCGACGACCGACGGCAGATAGTCCGGCAAAAGATGTGCCGTATTGTAATTGAGTATGACTATTGCGAGTTTCGTCCTCACTACTTGTGTCCTTTTCTGAATTGAACACCGGCTTCACCCTCTACACCCGGGCCGAGCGTATAACGAGAAAGCACATCCTCCCAATACATCTCGTTTCTCTCTCCCTTGGCATTGGAATGCAAAAGAGTATATTCGCTCAAATCGTTCTGTTGAGCATAGAAAACGAACATTCTGTTGGTCTCCCCGAACGGTGTACGGTCGTATCGCCACATCTGATAAGGCAGATAGTTCACTCCGTCGGCATCTCTTTTCACCATGCCGGGAGTTGCGGCAATGTCGTCCAAGGTTCTTTTCTTCAATCCGCTCGAAGCCTTGAATTTTTCGTCTATTATATCCGTCGGAGCACCATAAACAAGATATACCCTGCCCATGTCGGTTTGATAACCTTTCTTTATGTTGGTGGCATACTTCTTGTTCACATATTCGAGTTTCGTTCTGTATTGCTGCCATGCCGATTGAGGAGAAACAGGGTCTTCATTCCTCCAGAAATTGTAAAGGAAATACAACTTTATATCCCTTGTGGCAGTCGGAAGTTCCTTTCTTATGAATTGCTTTACGGCCTCGCTTGCTATGGGTTCCAATGTCTCTATGTTCTCGTCAAGTTGCTCATCGGTCAAAGCAAAAACGAAAGCGTCCTTAGGAATATCGCTGTTCTTCTCTGTTTCTTGTTTTATATCGCTTTGGCGGAAAAACGCTTCACGTTTGTAAGCGTGCAATATATTGTTGCGGTCTCTAACCTCGACGGTAAGATAATAGCTGCCCTCAGGCAGTTTGCTTATATCCAAAGCCCCTATCACAGCCGAAATATCCTTTGCCTTTATCATCTCTGCCCTTGCGAAATCAGCCATTCTCGTATTCGTATTGAGGTTCTCTATAACGGTGGTAAGAAAATAGAGACTGTCCTTTGCGAAATACTTATCCGCATTGTACACTTCCACATAATAATCTATCCTGTTCTTATCTTTCGGCAATGCATCGAAAGGATAAGGAATTATCTCGTAACCCTGCTTTGTGTTTATCGTCTTGGCCGAAGATTTCACGGGGGTATTTATTATCTGAATATCGGAAACAGCCAACTCTCCTTGCGGATAGTTCATTCTTATGACATCTTTTTCCTCCACTGCCGCAGCCGATGAATTTTTATCTTTGAAAGACATATACAGGACATAATTACCGTCAGCCAGCTTCATTCTCTGGGTATCCAACATCTGCTTTCCGGCACCGTAAACAGTCTTATCGGCTTTCAAATCCCTTTTATCCAAATACATGACCTCATCTGTATTTTCCGCTTTGCAAATCAAAACGGTCAATTCCACCTCCGCACCATTATCGGACAGTACAAGGCTTCCCATATCCACCGATGTGTTCAACTCGACGTAATTTCCTTCGGTGGAAGAATAGGTCGTAAAATCATAAATGGCTCTTATTCCCTGTCCGAAAAGCAAACAAGGCAACAAACACAAACAAAGAAACGCCGTTCTCTTCATAACAAAACAATTTAAGTTGATGTCTCAACGTTCAAAGACACGGTTTTAGTGCATGGAAGGACGAAATTCCAATTGCATTACGCATTTCGGACGGTTCTTTCGTGCTTTCGGCACGGCGTTGCTTTGAAGAAAAGAATTATTGCCGTATCTTTGCAGACTTGAAAATTAAACAACAAAATCAATATCGAAAAGATGAAGAAAACTTTAATTTCATTGGCTATGGCGATGACAACAACATTGCTTGCGGCTCAAATGACACCGCAGGAATCTGCCAAGATAGCGGCAGAAAATCCGTTGGTTAAACCGTGGAACACCCCTTTCCAAACTCCACCTTTCGACCTCATCAAGACGGAAGATTACAAACCTGCCATGCTTTATGCAATAGAGCAGGCGAAGCAGGAAGTCAACGCAATCATCGTTAACAGGGCTACGCCCGACTTTGAGAACACCATCGCGGCTTTGGATAGAGCCGGAGGTCTTCTTAACCGTGTTTCAGGCGTGTTCTTCAACCTTAACGAGTGTCTTACTTCCGAGCGTTTCCAACAAATCTACATGGAAATCATTCCTGCATTGACTGCATACGGAAACGATCTCAACATGAATCCTCAGTTGTTTGCCAAAGTGAAAAGCGTTTATGACAGAAGAGACGATATTCCTTTGACGACAGAACAAAGAACGCTTTTGGACAAAACCTACAAAAGTTTCATTCGTTCGGGAGCTTTGCTTACCGGAGCGGACAAAGAGGAATACAGAAAAGTATCGGAAGAGTTGAGTACGCTCACGAACCAATACCAAATGAACGTATTGGCAGAGCAGAACGCCTTTTCGATGAACATCACCGACAAGAAAGACCTTGCCGGTTTGCCGGATTATGTAATCGCTGCGGCAAAAGAAGAAGCCAAGGCAAGGAAACAAAAAGGTTGGACGTTCACCTTGCAATACCCTTCTTTCGGACCATTCATGCAGTACGCCGACAACAGGGATTTGAGAGAGAAGATGTGGAGAGCTTCCGCCTTTGAAGCAAACAACAATAACGACAAAGACAACAAGGAAGTAGCACGTAAGATAGCCAACCTCCGTCTCCGCATGGCACAACTTCTCGGCTATTCCTCATACGCCGAATACGCATTGGAAGAACGCATGGCGAAAACACCCCAAACGGTCAACAAGTTCATCAACGACCTGTTTGAAGCCTCCATGCCTTTTGCGGAAAAAGAAGTAAAGGAAATCCAAGACTATGCAAACGCACACGGCTTTGAAGGAAAGCTCCAAAGATGGGATTTCTCCTATTGGTCGGAAAAGTTGAAGAACGAAAAGTACGCCATGGATCCCAATATGTTCAAACCATACTTCAAATTGGAGAACGTGAAAAAAGGAATTTTCGACCTTGCGGACAAACTCTACAACATCGAATTCAAGGAAAACAAAGAAATTCAGAAGTACCACCCCGATGTAACAGTCTATGAGGTTTATGACAAGTCCAACGGCAAGTTCCTTGCAATCCTTTACATGGACTTCTTCCCGAGAGACAGCAAGCGTAGCGGTGCTTGGATGACCTCTTTCAGAGAACAATACATAGATGAACAAGGAAACGATGTCAGACCTTTGATACAACTCGTTTGCAACTTCACAAAACCAACCACCAAAGAGCCGTCTCTTTTGACATTCGACGAAGTAACAACCTTCCTTCACGAATTCGGACACTGTCTGCATGGCATTTTCGCCTCCGGAACATACTCCTCATTGTCCGGAACTTCGGTTTACAGAGACTTTGTGGAGTTACCATCTCAAATAATGGAGAACTTCGCAACCGAAAAGCAGTTCCTCGACATGTTTGCCGTTCATTACAAAACCGGAGAGAAGATACCTCAGGAACTAATCGACAAATTGATTGCCGCAGAACGTTATTTGGCGGGTTACATGTCCGTTCGTCAACTTTCTTTCGGTATGATAGACATGGCATGGCACACAATAACCGCACCATACACAGGAGATGTGATTGCAATGGAGAAAAACGCCATCGCAAAGACCGAACTCATGCCTGTTGTGGAAAATTCGGTCATGACGACATCGTTCAGCCACATCTTTGCAGGCGGATACGCAGCAGGATATTACGGATACAAATGGGCAGAAGTGTTGGACGCAGATGCCTTTGCCGCATTCAAGGAGAAAGGTATCTTCAATCGTGAAGTATCCACTTCGTTCCGTAAGAACATACTCTCGCAAGGAGGCAAGAAAGACCCTATGGAACTTTACAAAGCCTTCCGCGGACACGAACCGACGAACGAAGCCTTGTTGAGAAGATGCGGTTTCATCAAATAAAACGGTAACACCGAACATAGAAAACGCACAAGCGTAACGAAACGAGTCCAAGCGGCATTTCGTTACGCTTTTTTTTATCGCCATACGAAACACCGACAAAACAAAAGACACAATGATTGCAAAAGACAATCCGAATGCACAAATCCTGCAAACCTCCGAAAAAATAATGCCATAACACGACAATTTCTTTTGCTCACGAAAAGCGGCATTGCAAAGCATCGATTTGCAACAATCGCCATTCTCCGGAGCGAAACGCCGATTTATTCGCACCAAGACGCCGAAAGAAAAAAATTCTTTCGGCGTTTCGCTCCGACAAATTCAAAGAAAAAGTTCCTCGGAGTACCTTACCTTATGAAGGAAAAGAGCCTTCGCCGGAACACTTCCCCCTGCCAAACAACGGTCTTTGCGTTCTATTATATCCACGAACTCTTCCACGCCGATTTTTTCCCTGCCGACCAAAAGCAATGTGCCGACTATCGCTCTGACCATGTTCCTCAAAAAACGGTTTGCCTCTATGGTGAAAACGATTTGCTCTCCCTCCACCGTCCATTCGGCATGAGTAAGGGTGCAAATATTGTTATTGACCTGCGTATGCAACTTGCTGAACGAAGTAAAGTCCTTTCTACCTATCAACTTGGAGGCTGCAAGATTCATCTTCTCCACATCCGCCTGCCAAGGATAATACAGGCAAAAGGAATTTCCGAAAGGTTGCTTGTATCGGCTGATATAATACTTGTAAGTCCTGCTCAAAGCATCGAAACGTGCATGAGCATTATCCCGAACGGGATACAAACCGTAAATCCGTATGGAATAAGGAAAGTAACGATTGAGACGAAATACCAGACTTTCCCTCTCTCTCTCCGAAAGGCCGTCATAATCGAAGTGAGCATAGAAATCAGAAGCATGAACTCCGCTATCCGTCCTGCCGCACCCCACAAGTTCTGTTTCTTTTCTCAAAACATGAAACAAAGCCTTTTGAAGAACCTCCTGAACACTCTCCTGCCCCTCTTGAATCTGCCAACCATGGAAATTCTCTCCGTTATATGCCAAATGCAAAAAGTATCTCATTCCTTTTCTCCCACTATCCGCCCCTTCGCAAGGAGCAAAGGTATCGGACTTATCAAAATAAAAAACGGCCGACTACCACAATCGACCGTTTACATAAGCTAAAACCTAAAATCTTGTAGCGCATAAGAGAATCGAACTCTTATTTACAGAATGAGAATCTGCCGTCCTAGCCGTTAGACGAATGCGCCGCTTGTGCGAGTGCAAAGGTACGAATTATTTCCTTACAGCCAAAGAAAATTCGGAATTTCTTTCTCTTTTTCCCTCAACAGCCTCTTAATTAACACCGTTTCAATCGCTTCTTACAGCCTTTTACCATATAAGAAAAGCAGGAATATCGTACCTTTGCAAGCCAAATACGAAATAAAATGACATCAGGCATACCTTATACCGAAGAAGAAAAGGCGGAATTAAGCCGATGCGAACTCTGTCCGCGTGCATGCGGAGCAGACAGATTGAACGGAGAAAAGGGTTACTGCAACTGCGGAGCCGGCATAGAGGTTTCATCGGTATGCAATCACAAAGGGGAAGAACCGGCAATAGTCGGAGAAAAAGGCATCTGCAATGTATTCTTTGCCCATTGCAACTTGCAATGCGTTTATTGCCAGAACAAACAAATATCACGCAACGACACTCCCATCAAAAGCCCTTTCACCGGTTTCGATGAACTTATTCGGAAAATAGAAAGCGTGCTTTCTGAAAGTGAAAACGTCATAGGTTTCGTCTCTCCCACCCATCACATTCCTTTGATGAAAGCAATCATCAGGACATTGAACCGAAAAGGTCTGTACCCGAAGACGGTTTACAACACCAATGCTTACGACAACTGCGAACAGTTACGAAAATTGGAAAGCATGATAGATGTTTACCTGCCGGATTACAAATATGCAGACAGCAATCTTGCGAAAGAACTATCACAAGCAAAGAACTATCCCGACAAAGCATTGGAAGCCATCAGGGAAATGTACCGACAAAAAGGCAGCAGCCTGTTGACCGACAAGGATGAAAGGATTGAAAGCGGGCTTATTGTCCGACATCTTATTATTCCCTCACAAGAAGAAAACAGCAAAAAGGTTTTGGAAACATTGAGCGATATTTCGCTCAACCTGAACATATCCCTGATGAGTCAATACACCCCGATGGGACAAATGAAACAAGATTACCTGAATCGCCGCCTCACACAAGAGGAATACGACAGAATAACGGAATACTTTTATGCCGTAGGACTGCACAAAGGCTTCTTTCAAGACCTCTCTTCGCAAGACAACCTCGTACCGGACTTCGACAACGACACTTGGAGCGGCAATTAAGAACATATCATAAGAGAAAACAGAACAACAAAACACCCCTCAAAGGGAGGAATAAAAGAAATACTTGAAACAAAAAAGCCGTATCGCATTTCTCATATTACGATACAGCTTCTTTTCTCTTGTGACCAAGCCGGGGCTCGAACCCGGGACCCCATCCTTAAAAGGGATGTGCTCTACCGACTGAGCTACTTGGTCTCCCGTTTGCGAGTGCAAAGGTACAACATTTTCTTCAAGTACCAAATTTTGAAGAAAGAAAAAATCACACCAAGCAGACAATCTACTAAAAGACAATCACATAAATTTATTCCACCGATATGATTTCCGGCATGCAATCCATCGCTCGTTGTAACTACCTGCCCCAATATCCATATATCGAAAAGGGATAATTATCTTCGTAGCATAGTATGCAGGCATAGCAGAACTCTGCCTGCAAGCAACCCTACGAGGAACGAAACCACACAATCATATATAATTTACGACACCCCCTACCCCCACTCCGCACTCCAAACAAACCCATCACCATATTCCTTACAACTTAAACACCCTACCGCACAGTCTTTCTTCACATTCTTTACCATTTCGCCCCATTTGCAATCATTCATAATTAACGATTTTCAATTCCTTTAACTTCATGGCTT
>SAMEA104315430__coassemble_54_pt1 | contig 102177 bp, 88 predicted proteins | sample SAMEA104315430__metabat2_low_PE_047 | metagenome-assembled genome bin SAMEA104315430 (sample SAMEA104315430) | gut metagenome | biome: Monkey gut; feature: monkey-associated habitat; material: faeces | place: China | collected 2013
CTTGGCAGTTGATGGCATTAAAATTCAGCGTCATTAAACCGGTGCAACCGGAAAAAGCATCCTCTTTTATGGAAGTAATACCATTACCTATGGTAACAGCGGTCAAACCGCTACAATTACGAAACGTTCCATCTCTAAGAGAAGTAACTTGATCAGGAATGTTAACCGAAACCAAACCGCTGCAACCGAAAAAGGCATATTCTCCAATAAAAGTAACACTATTCGGAATATTTATAGAAGTCAAACCTGTACAATTAAGAAACGCCCAATGACTGATAGACGTAATGCCATTCCGGAGGCTGACAGAAGTCAACCCGCTACAATCTGAAAACGCATACTGCCCAATAATAGTAATGCTGTTTGGAGCAGTAACCGAAGTCAAACCGCTGCAACCGGCGAATGCAAAACTTCCGATGGAAGTAACGCTATAAGTTATACCATTATATTCGAGAGAACTTGGAATAACTACTTCTCCACTCACGTGATTATTATCAGATTGATCGAAAGAATAACATGTAACATCAACTGTACTATCAGAAGTAATCTTGTAGTATAATTCTTTTCCTTGATAGGTGTATGCAAAGTCGTACGCCATTGCTTGAAGCGAGAATGTCATGATTGCCACTGCCATTATCAATCGGCACAGCGACTTGCCAAGGTTTTGTTTTTTCATCTTGTGTTTTATTTATTGTTTAGGATGCAAAGGTAAGCATTTTTCTCTATTTCAAGCGAGTTTTGCAAAACTTCGCTCCGTATATTCGGACATGGTATAAAACAGGCGGAAGGCTTGTTTTGCGATATTATGTTGTAAGCGGATACCGTCCTGTTTTTCTTGTACGTTTGCAATAAACAGAGCATTTCGAGCGTTTGTATGGCGTAATATTCAATCAAAAAAAACGTAAACAGATGAGAAAATTGAGAAAATGTATTGTGGTTCTTTTGGCAATGCTACCTTTCATGGCGTGCGAGTCTGCCGATAACAAGATTGTGGAGTTCTCCGATTTGCCTTCAAAGGCTCAGAAGTTTGTAAAGACTTATTTTCCCGACAAAACCATTGCTTTAATTCTTTGTGATGAGAGTTTGTTCGATAAGGATTACGAGGTACGCTTTGAAGATAGTTCCGAAGTCGAGTTCGATGAGGACGGCAACTGGAAGAGTGTCGAGATGAAAGGCGGACAGGCTGTGCCGGAAGGTATTGTTCCTGCGGCGATAAAGACATACATCAAAACAAAGCACAGCAACAACTTCGTGATCGAGATTAAGAAGGAACGCAAAGAGTATGAGGTGGAGTTGAATAACGGCATTGATATTGTTTTCGATAAGAACGGCAACTTCAAACGTTATGATGATTAAGTCATAAGGTGTTTATCTTAAAGGGAAACCCGCTTTGCAATTTTGTTCGGCAAAGCGGGTTCTTCTTTTTGTCGTTGTTCCGACTTATTTCTTGTTGCCTTGGTTGGCTACTTCGTCCATAAGTTTTTTTAATGTCGCTTCATCGGCAAGGAAACGGTCTTGCTTCAATGTCAAATCGTCATTTAATTCAAACAAATAAGGTATGCCGGTCGGGATATTGAATTTGATTATCTCTTCGTTGCTCATTTGTTTAAGTGTCTTGACTATTCCTCTCAACGAATTGCCGTGTGCGACCACCAAAACGGTGTCGTATTTCTCGAAAGCCCTCAGTATGTGTTCCCGATAGAAAGGCATCAAACGGTTTATGCAATCCTGCAAACTCTCCGTCAAAGGAAGTTCAGCCCTGTCTATGCCTGCGTATCTCTTATCCATGTATGGGGAGCGTTCGTCTTCGGGTGAGAGTTTCGGAGATTGCACATCGAAACTCCTTCTCCACAAAAGAACCTGCTCGGCTCCGAATTTCTCGGTTGCTTCCGCCTTGTTCTTGCCTTGCAAGTCGCCGTATGATTTCTCGTTCAACCGCCAGCTTTTCTCCACGGGAAGATAGTCCATATTCATTTCGTCCAACATGAAATTCAATGTCTTTATGGCTCTTTTCAAATAGGAGGTGAAGCACATCTGAGGCTCTATGCCTTCTTCCGCAAGGGTCTTGCCGGCTTGCTTTGCTTCGTTTATTCCCTGCTCTGTCAAATCCACGTCTGTCCAACCCGTGAACAGGTTCTTCAAATTCCATTCGCTTTGTCCGTGTCTTACTAAGATTAGTTGCTTCATTTCTTTATAGTATTATGATTTACTTTTTCTTTGTTTTGTCTTCCAATTTCAGGCTTGCAATATCCGCTACCCTTCCTGTTTTGTTCATAAACGCCAAAACCAATATCACAATGCCGGCAACGATGAACGGAAGACTCAATATCTGTCCCATGTTCAACGCCATGGACGCTTCCCAACTCTCCTGCACTTCCTTCCAGTGTTCTATTATCAGCCGTGATGCGAATACAATCACGAGAAACATTCCGAACAATACCCCGTTCTTCGGTTTGCGTTTCGCATGCAGATAGCAGAAAAGCAGAACGAGGAAACAGAGGAAGTAAGCCGTTGCTTCGTAAAGCTGTGTCGGGTGCTTGGCGACCTGTTCGCCGTTGCGCAAAAACACAAATCCCCAATCGCTTCCCGTAGGCACTCCGTAAATCTCGCTGTTCATCAGATTGCCCAAGCGTATGAACAATCCTGCGAGGGCGACGATGATGACCAAACGGTCCAACACCCAGAATACCGGCAGTTTCGTTTTGCGGGAATAAAGCCATATCGCAATCAATATTCCTATCGCTCCGCCATGTGATGCCAATCCCTGATAGCCTGTAAACTGCCAACCCTCCGCCGTGCTTTTTATCGGCAGCAACATCTCGATGGGGTGAGAAAGATAGTAGGACGGCTCATAGAAAAGACAGTGTCCGAGCCTCGCTCCAATCAAAACGCCGAGGAAAACATAGAGAGCCAAACGGTCGAGGTAAGAAACAGGCACTTTCTCCTTGTCGAATACCACTGTCTTCAAAATACAGTAACCTGCAACAAAAGCCAAGGCGAACAAAAGGCTGTACCACCTCAATTCCAACGAACCGAGTGAGAAAGCAACGGGGTTCATGTCCCATAAAACGGCTGCAATGTTCATTTCCGTAGTGTATTAAGGTAAACGCTTGCAAAGTTAGTAAATTTAATCCGATTACAAGAAAAGAACGCCTTAGGGTATGAGAGGAAGGAACACCGCAAACGTCTCACTGCTTTTCCGCTTCCGAGGCATTTGTTTCCCAATCAAAGTTCTTTACCGTTTTATTTGTACCGTGTCGAAAATAGTTGTAATTTTGTCGTTTCAAAGAGGAAATCCTCCTTTTCGCAACAGAGGAAAACGAAACGCCGTTTTAATCGGAACGAAACGCCGAAAGAATTTTGCCGAACGCCGTTTCGATTTTCTAAAACGGCGTTTCGTCGGAGCGATTTCAAAGACTTGAAAAACAGATTGGAATAAACAAACAACATAAACAAGATGATAACAAACAATTTTGCACACCGTCACAACGGTCCACAACCTGCGGAGGTTGAAAAGATGTTGAAAGTCATCGGCGTGAAGAGCGTAGATGAACTTATCGACAAAACCATTCCCGAAAAGATACGTTTCAAAAAACCTTTGAACCTTCCGGAGGGAATGAACGAATATGAATATTTCACGATGTTGAAACGCTTGGCGGCAAAGAACAAAATATACAATACTTATATAGGACAAGGATACTACAACACCATTACGCCTGCCGTTTTGCAAAGAAACATTTTGGAAAACCCGGGTTGGTACACTTCTTACACCCCATATCAGGCAGAAATTTCCCAAGGTCGTTTGGAGACACTGTTTACTTTTCAAACGGTTATTTGTTCCCTTACCTCCATGCCGTTGGCGAATGCTTCCTTGCTCGATGAGGCGACGGCATGTGCGGAAGCCATGTTGATGTTCTACGGTTCCCGCAGCCGTGCTCAGCAAAAAGGAAACGTATGCAGGTTCTTCGTAAGCGAGGATTTGTTCAAGCAATCCATAGATGTAATCAAGACAAGAGCCCTGCCTCGCGGCATAGAAGTGGTTGTCGGAAATGAAAGCACCGTTTTGGACGAGACTTTCTTCGGAGCAATACTTCAATATCCGAACTGCAAAGGCGAGATAAAGGATTACGCAAAATTCGCAGCCGACGCAAAAGCAAAAGGCATCTTCGTGGCAGTCAGTGCAGACATAATGAGTTTGGCACTGTTGACACCTCCGGGAGAATGGGGAGCAGACTGTGTTTGCGGTTCCACACAGAGGTTCGGTTGTCCGATGAGCTTCGGCGGTCCATCTGCCGCATACTTCGCTTGCACGGAAAACTTCAAGCGTACGATGCCCGGCAGAATAATCGGTATGACTGTGGACGCACAAGGCAACAAAGCCTTCCGTCTTGCATTGCAAACCAGGGAGCAACACATCAAGAGAGAGAAAGCAACCTCCAACATCTGTACGGCACAAGCCTTGGTTGCCATAATGGCGGGACAATACGCATGCTGGCACGGACAAGGGGGTATAAGAGAGATAGCGGAAGACATAAACAACACCGCAGCAACCATAGCCGTAGCCGCAGAGGCTTACGGATACAAGCAAAAGAACGAATACTATTTCGATACCATTCGTTTGACATGCCCTGTTGCCGCAGAAAAAGTTTGCAGTTTGGCTGAGAAAAACGAGATGAACTTCTTGTCAATCGATTCCGAGACAATAGGAATTTCAACGGACGAAACAACAGGTTGCAAAGAGATTGAACGTATATTGAAAGTGTTGGCGGAAGCAGCCGGAAAGACATATAAAGAATTCGAGTGCAAAAAAGCCGACACCATACCAAGCAACTTGAAGAGACAAACGCCTTATCTGACACAGGAAATCTTCAATAAATATCACAGCGAGACCGAAATGATGAGATATTTGAAGAAGATGGAAGTAAAGGATTTGTCCTTGAATCGTGCCATGATACCGCTTGGTTCTTGTACGATGAAGTTGAACGCAGCCATGGAGATGATTCCTTTCACATGGGCGGAGTTCACGAGCATTCACCCGTTCGTTCCCGCAGAACAAGCCGCAGGATACTATGAGATGATTGCCGATATGGACAAAATGCTTTCCGAAATCACGGGCTTCGCAAAAATAAGCCTTCAACCGAACTCGGGAGCGGCAGGAGAGTATGCAGGTTTGACCACGATAAGGAACTATCAGAGAGCAAACGGACAAGAGAACAGAACGGTATGCCTTATCCCTGCTTCCGCACACGGCACGAATCCTGCTTCGGCTGCAATGGCGGGAATGAACATAATAGTCATCAAGACCACTGCCGACGGAGAAATCGACATTGCAGACTTGAAAGAGAAGGCGGAAGCCAACAAAGAGAACCTTTCATGCCTCATGATAACCTACCCTTCAACTCACGGAGTATTCGAAGAAGGTATCATAGACATCATAAACATCATTCACGAGAACGGCGGTTTGGTTTACATGGACGGAGCCAACATGAACGCTCAAATAGGTTTGACTTCTCCGGGTTACATGGGGGCAGACGTATGCCACTTGAACCTTCACAAATCTTTCGCAATGCCTCACGGCGGCGGCGGTCCGGGAGTAGGTCCCATCGGAGCGACAGCCAAATTGGCAGACTACCTTCCTACGCACTCGATTGTATCCACCGGCTCACACAAAGGAACGCCTGTTTCGGCTTCTCCTTTCGGAAGTGCAGGTCTTTTGCCAATAACTTATGGCTATTTGAAGATGTGCGGAAGAGAAGGCTTGGAACAAGCAACCAAATACGCCATTTTGAACGCCAACTACATGCGTGCAAGAATTGCAACGGCGTACAACATCCTTTACACAGGCAAACACGGCATGTGTGCTCACGAATTCATCATGGATTGCAACCAATTCTCATTGAGTTCGGGAGTACAATGCGGCGATATAGCAAAACGATTGATGGACTACGGCTTCCACGCACCGACGGTTGCCTTCCCCGTACACGGAACATTGATGATAGAACCGACGGAGAGTGAACCGCTTTCGGAAATGGATCGTTTGTGCGATGCCTTGATTGAAATACGCAAAGAGATAAAAGAAATCGAAGACGGAAAAGCAGACAAGCAGAACAACGTCATCATGAACGCTCCTCACACCATGCAGGTGGTTTGCTCGGACACTTGGGACAGACCATACAGCAGACAGAGAGCAGCATTCCCATTGCCATACGATGATAAATATTGGCCGACCGCCTCAAAGGTTGACGATGCCTACGGAGACAGAAACCTCGTCGTAAGCTGGGAAGCATAACCGGAAAACATAACAAGTTGTTTTATAGCAAGGAGAAGAGGCGAGCCATCATCGGTCGCCTCTTTTCTCTTTTTTGTGATTGCACAAGAAAAACAAGCATTCGGACAAAACCTACTAAGTTCTACTCATAAATGCAACTTTAAGAGAGGGTATGTTCTTGTCTTGCTCGAATAAAGCCCGAAGAGCAACAAACAACTTCCTTATCATATTGTTCGCGTTTTCACCCCCAAAAATCAGCACGATTTATTCTTGTCAAGTCTGCGGCTGTGCATACTCCAACATTCCAATAGTGCATCTATCGCACCTATCCCGCACCATCCAAGAAATGTGAATGTCTGCTCCCAACCTAATAAACCTACAAAAAGGAGCTTATCCACTCCCCAACCAAGCAATCCGTCAAAAAAGATGACAAATATGACGAAAAGTAATTTGTGTCGTCGGAAAAGCTTCCGCCTAAACTTTTTTATCTTCTCAAACATAATATCAAGATTATCTTACAATATTCTTAACGCATTACCCTGCAGATGATGTACAAGCCCCTTTCAAGGCTCCTGTACCTACACCGGCAACACCGCCCAATACTCTCCTTTGTTTGATTTTGGCTGCTACACATAACGAAGAGAGGAGACGTACGTGGTCAATCGCAGCCTACGCAGCTCTGCATTGGTCTTGCAGATTACACGGATAAAGTCCGAAGAGTAAATAAACAATCTCCTTATCATAGTCCTTGTTTGTACTTCGTTTAATTTTTCATCTGCTCGTATATATACTTCAAGCGATTGCGTAGATGCTTCACTGCATAATGCTTTCGGGAAATGAGTGTAGCAACGGGATCATCCAATTCTTCGGACAAATCCTTGAATGTACGCCCCAGAAATTCCGTTTGCTCGAAAACATAACGCTGTTTCTCGGGCAATTCACTCAAAGCTGCCTCCAATTCCTCTTCCAAAAGGCTACGCAAGTAGTCATTCTCGGGAGTTGTCTCGTCGGTCAGGGTCTCCGTTATGTCCTCAAAATATATTTCACCGCCCTGTTGTACGGCAATTTGCGACATACGCTCCTCGGTATGCTTGCGGTTGTTGTCGATTATCTTGTTTTTTATCGTTTGATACAACCAACTAGACACCCTGTTAATCGGATCTCCTGTATCGCTCGCCAATAAGAAACTCACAAACACATCCTGCAACACATCTTCCGCATCACCCTGCGAAATCCTGTTACGAATGAAAGCGAGCAATCGTACTCGGTAGTTTTGGAATATCATTACAATATCATTGCTGCTCATTGCCAGCTGTATCATTGTCCGAAGTACTCATCAGCCTGTGAAGAAGTGCATTTCGCTCTTCGGATGTCATTTGGTGCAGATGCTGTTTGGATTGTGGGGCTTTGTTTTTCTTGAAACTCTTTCCAGAAAAGAGATTGCCGTTTATAAGGCGGAACAAAATCATAAGCCCCAACGCCTGCCAATAGTTAATCGTATTCCAGCCCGTAATACGAGGAACAAGCCCGTTCCAAAGCCACATCACGACCACCACGATCAAAGCCATGAAGCCAACTCCACAAATGATGTTAAGCACTGTGCGTGCAACAGATTTCTTGTCTGATTTGCTCATAATTTACTGTATTCATCGTTCTTATCTATACTTAATAAGACGATTCAGAACAAGAGATATTTTATTACACAACTTATTTAACGTTACCTCACGGAAAACAGCCTCTAAGTTCAACCCATAAATGCAACTTTAGGGGAGAGGTGAAAGACAAAATAAAACTCAAACAAAAGAGGATAAGCATCCTTTCCTGTTCGAGCCTGAAAAATAGCCATCTTTACTCTCGCCCAAAAGTGTACAATATGAGTATCTGACAAGGAATAAAGGTGTACAATTTCCGTGATGAAACAACAAGGTTTCAGGAATAATCAAATCGCAAAAATTATCGGCAAAGATAAATCTGTGATTAGTCGTGAATTAAAGCGGAACTGCGATAAGCGTAGCGGACAATATAGGGCAGAGCTTGCACAACGCAAATATGAACGAAGAATGAAAGAGAAGCCAAAGTTTATCATGTTCGCAAAAGAAATATGCCGGCTTGTGAAGACAATGTTGATAGAGGGTGTTCGGAACAGATTTCAGGGCGTTATAAATTGAAAGGCATAAAGTGTGTCGGTTGTGAGAGAATTTACCACCACATTCGGAAAGTCAAAAACACGGAAGTAAAGTCATCGACAAAAGTGTGATGGAAAAACTGAAATCAATCCGAGCATTGCTCTACACAGCAACATGATAATGAAGTTATATGTGAGAGATTTACTTTGTAAGAAACTCAGAATATGTATAATTTTATCTTGGTGGCTCAGATAGATGGCAGGTGTTGGCAGGTTCAATGGAATATAGATTATGATAAGTGTATGGTTTTACGAATCTATTAGTCAGATTGAAAAAGAAAAGAGGAGACCACAAAACGGTCTCCTCTCTTCTTTTTTAAGGGGTTGCTTAGAACTTCTTTTCTTTGATTCTGGCCTTCTTACCTGTCAAGCCTCTCAAATAGAATATTCTTGCTCTGCGAACAACGCCTCGTTTGTTTACAACTATGCTGTCAATGAATGGGGAAGCGAATGGGAAAATTCTTTCCACACCTATTCCTCCCGAAATCTTTCTGATAGTAAAGGTTTCGGTTTTACCGCTTCCGGAACGTTGGATAACCACTCCTTGGAATGTTTGCGGACGTTCCTTGTTTCCTTCTTTGATTTTGTATGTTACTGAGATTGTATCTCCTGCTTTGAATTGAGGATAGTCTTTTATCGTTGTCAAACCATCCACGTATTGCATCAATTCCGGTTTACTCATTTCTATAATCTCCTATCGTGTTTATGGTTATACGTTTACTTCTTCACTTGATTTACAACTGCCTTGAAGGCTTCCGGATGATTCATCGCCAAATCAGCCAAAACTTTTCTGTTTAGAGCTATGTTGTTTTTGTGAAGCAAGCCAATGAATACCGAATATGATACTTCGTTCAAACGGCAGGCTGCATTGATACGGTTAATCCACAATGCTCTGAACTCTCTTTTCTTTGCTTTTCTGTCTCTATAAGCGTATGTTTGACCTTTTTCCCATTTGTTCTTGGCTACTGTCCATACGTTCTTTCCTCTGCCCCAATATCCTTTGGTGCGATTCAAAATCTTTTTGCGTCTTGCTCTTGACGCTACTGCATTTACTGCTCTTGGCATAATTTTCTTTGTTTTTTCGTATCAGCGGTCTGTTTGTTCAGACTCTTGCTCGTGCTGAATACAATGGTTAATACTACCTGTTTTTACTTTGTTTCTTTTGCCGAATCAATTAAATCATCTCTTTGATTCTTCTTTCGTCTGCACTGCTGCACACTGCTGAAGAAGCCAATATTCTTTTCCTTTTGATGGACTTCTTCGTCAAAATATGACTGTGATAGGCGTGCTTACGCTTGATCCTGCCTGAACCCGTTACTGCAAAACGTTTCTTTGCAGCCGATTTGGTTTTCATCTTTGGCATCTTTCTTCCTTTTTGATTTGTTTATACTATATTTGCTTGTCGGCAAACATTTGTTGTTTGCCATTGTCTTTTCGTTACTTCTTCGGAGCGATTATCATTATCATTCGCTTGCCTTCCAACTTCGGCATCATTTCCGGTTTACCGTATTCCAACAAAGCTTCGGCGAATTTCAATAGTTGAGTTTCGCCTTGTTCCTTGTAAATAATAGTCCTTCCTTTGAAGAATACATCCACTCTTACTTTGTTTCCGTCTTGAAGAAACCGTATGGCGTGCTTCAACTTGAAATTGAAGTCATGTTCGTCCGTTTGCGGTCCGAGGCGGATTTCCTTGATGACAATCTTGGCGGACTTGGCTTTGATTTCTTTTTGTTTCTTTTTTTGTTCGTAAAGCAACTTTTGGTAATCAACCAATTTGCAGACAGGTGGATTGGCATTCGGCGATATTTCGACAAGGTCTAATTCTGCCTCTTCTGCCATTTTCAAAGCCTCTTTCAACGAGTAGATTTTTGCTTCTATACCTTCTCCGACAACTCTCACCATCGGAGCGTCTATTTTCTCGTTTATTCTATGTTGCTCTCCTTTTTTGGGAGTACCTTTGCCTCTGAAAGGTCCTTGTTGTGGTGTTGCTATGACTTTTCCCTCCTATAATTAGTTTGTACTACTTTATTTCCTTTCTATTATTTTATTCCAACTCTTTCGCCACCATATTGTTCACGAGTTCGGCAAACTTTTCTGTTTCCATGCTGCCCAAGTCTCCTTCTGTATGCTTGCGAACCGAAACCATGTTTGAGGCTTCTTCTTTTTCACCTACAATCAGCATGAACGGTATTTTGGCAATTTCAGCATCTCTTATCTTCTTGCCGGTTTTTTCATTTCTGTTGTCTATGCTGCCTCGCAAATCCATACTTTCCAATTTGGCAAGAACCTGTCTTGCATAGTCTTCATATTTTTCGGAAATTGGTAATATGATGAATTGTTCCGGTGTGAGCCACAACGGGAATTTGCCTGCCGTGTGTTCTATCAATACAGCTACAAACCTTTCCATAGAACCAAACGGAGCTCTGTGTATCATAATCGGACGATGTTTCTTGTTGTCGGCTCCTGTGTATTCCAACTGAAAACGTTCCGGAAGGTTGTAATCCACTTGAATTGTTCCGAGTTGCCATTTTCTGCCTATGGCATCTTTTACCATGAAGTCCAATTTAGGTCCATAGAAAGCAGCCTCACCTATTTCGCTGATTGTTTTCAATCCTCTCTCTGCCGAGGCTTCGACAATGGCTTTCTCTGCTTTCTCCCATACCTCGTCATCGCCTATGTATTTTTCTTTGTTTGCAGGGTCTCTCAGTGATATTTGAGCCGTGAAGTTGCCGAACTTCAACGTTTTGAAGATATATAGGACTATGTCTATGACTTTGCAAAATTCATCTTTCAATTGTTCCGGCGTACAAAAGATGTGAGCATCGTCTTGCGTGAATGACCGAACTCTTGTCAAGCCATGCAACTCACCTGATTGTTCGTATCTATATACTGTTCCGAACTCCGCCAACCTTACAGGGAGGTCTTTATATGAATGTGGTTTCGCTTTGTATATTTCGACATGATGAGGGCAGTTCATCGGTTTCAACATGTATTCTTCTCCCTCAAACGGTGTAGTTATGGTTCTGAACGAATCCTGTCCGTATTTTTGGTAGTGTCCGGAAGTCTTGTACAAGTTTACATCTCCTATATGAGGAGTTATTACCTGCTGATAACCGTATTTCTTTTGTACCTTGCGGAGGAACGCTTCCAATCTCAAACGCAATTCAGTTCCTTTCGGCAACCATAGAGGAAGTCCCTGACCGACATTCTGCGAAAAAGTGAATAACTCCAACTCTTTTCCCAATTTTCTGTGGTCTCTTTTCTTCGCTTCTTCCAATAAAGCAAGGTATTCATCAAGTTCTTTCTTCTTCGGAAAGGTAATCGCATAAAGGCGGGTAAGCTGTTTGCGTTTTTCATCGCCTCGCCAGTAAGCACCCGCAAGGGAGAGAACCTTTATCGCTTTGATAGGGGAAAAATCAACCAAGTGTGGACCGCGGCAAAGGTCGATAAAATTACCGCTTTCATAGAAAGTGATTGTTCCGTCTTCCAAATCGTTTATCAATTCGACTTTATATGTCTCGCCTTTCGCTTCGAACCATTTCAAAGCATCTGCCTTGGAAACTTCTTTCCTTATCAAAGGAATACCTTTTTTCGCAATCTCAGCCATTTTGGCTTCAATTTTGGGGAAGTCTTCACTTGAAAGGACTTGTTCGCCAAAGTCTATATCGTAATAAAAACCATTCTCTATTGCCGGACCTATACCGAACTTCGCGTTAGGGTATAATTCCAAGACGGCAGAAGCAAGCAAATGAGCCGATGTATGCCAAAAAGTATGCTTACCTTCCGTATCGTTCCATGTATGAAGTTTCAGCGTGCAATCGTTGTTTATTGTCCTGTTCAATTCCACCACTTCACCGTTGACTGTGGCACATAAAACATTTCTTGCAAGCCCTTCACTTATACTTTTTGCGACTTCCATGGCAGTAGTCGGATTTTCGAACTGCTTAATAGAACCGTCAGGCAATGTTATGTTTATCATATCACGTTGTTTTATAATCTCTTGAAGCATGCTCGTACGCAACACCTCGCAAAAAACCGTGCAAAGATACGACTTTTTCTCGTTTCACTGCAATAAAATGAGAAATAATTGGAAGCATGTCATTCCAAATGAGGGATTGTGCCACCATCATCGTCTCTGTGATTGCATGTAGGACGGCATACGAAGATTTGAGTGAACAGTTCATTCAATGCCGGCACTTGACGAGCCTCCAAAATATTCCTTATTTCAAAATACTGTTCAACCGAAAGGTGCAACAATTCGCTTTGACATGTCGAAACCTTGACTTCCAACTGTTTTATTTTAATACTGTCGCTTCTTTCTTTCATCAACTCTTTCATCAAATATTCCTGATTGATATGAAGCGAATCGGCAACCAAAATTGCTTTCTTTTGAAAACGTCCTTTGATTTGATTGTACTGTTCTTTTTGTTTGTCGTTAAGCGAAATGGTTTTGCTTATATAGCAACCTGCATTTCCACATCGGGAATGTTCTTGATCGCATTTTCCTTCCCTTTGCATCAAAATCCATACATTCACACCCGTCAGAACAACCAAGACAATCATTATCAGAATTACAGATTTCTTTTTCATGTCCCTATTCTTTTTCTATCAAAAACTGCGGATAGTAGTCCGAAAGAATATCGAAATAATTCTCCTTTGCGAAAGCCTTGAACTCTTCGTTTTCTTGTTGCAGTCTTGCTTGCAAATTGCTTTCTTTTTTAGCTGTCAAGATATTCAGCATCAACAGCACCGCCGTCAAAACAAAACAAATTTGTACACCTTTCGAGAGAAAAGCCGGCATCTGCGATTGCTTCTCTTTTTCAACCCCTGCACATATTCTTTCAAACATTTCGTCCGATACAGTCAATTTGTCTTTCGCTATAAAATCTTCCAAATGCTTCATTTCAGTAACTCTTTATCCAATGATGTTATGTATTTCTCCATAGACTTCCTCGCACGATGAACCAAAACTTCCACCGCCGGAAGCGAACAATTCATTACAGCCGCTATCTCTTTTTGCGGTAACTCTTCGTACATATATAATATGAAAGCCGTCCTTTGTTTCTCAGGCAAAGCCTTCAATGCTTCGTCGAAATATTGCTTGTATTGTTCCTCTCTCAACGACCAATCCGAACCTGCATTAGTCGTATTTTCCAATGTTTTTTTCTCTTTGCCGGCAAACAATCTGCGAACTTTCTGTTTTCTTATGAAGTTAATGGATTTGTTGACGGCTATTCTGTAAATCCATGTCGAGAGTTTGGAGTTGCCTCTGTAAGATTTGATGGAACAAAATATTTCGACAAACACCTCCTGCATTATATCCTCGGCATCAAAACGGTCTCTCACCATTGCATAGCAAAGATTTAATACCCCCGAACCGAACTCATCGAACAAATCCTTGAATGCGACATTATCTCCCGCAGCTATCTTTTTCGCTCTTGCTATATCCTGCTCCATATCAAGAAAACAACGGGAACAAAACTCTCGTCCGTCCCCGTTGCATAAGGTTCAAGACTTCAAAGATTACTTCTTTACTTCTTTTGAAATTTTTTCTGCCTTAACGTCCTTTTGGTGATGCTTGCATTGTCCGCTGCATTTGTGATTGGCATCTTTCTTGCCACAGCATTTGTGTTCGCCTGCTTTTGCTTTTTTCTTGCACTCGCCGCTGCATTTATGATTGGCATCTTTCTTATCCTTGCAGCATTTGTGTTCTGTCTTTTGAGGCTCTTGTGCTTTCTTTACAGGCTCTTGTGCCATGCTCACTGCCCCTGCAAAGGTCAACGCAAAGGCCAATACGATTAGTTTTTTCATAACTTCAAATTGTTTTTATTGTGTTTATATCAGACAGCAAAGGTAGGTATAACCTTACACATGACAAAGAAAAAACTTCTTTTTTCTTGTTTCTCCGTATTGAAAGTCGATAAATTACTACCTTTGCAAGTTTTTTTCAAATCAAACAATATTCGCACGATATATGTTCAAAGTATTGTTAGTCGGTTTGTGTTTTGTGTTGCAATCGTTCTTTGTACTCTTCGCACAAAACTACGACGATAACTTCGCAAAGCCAATCGTTACAGAGAACGGAAAGTTCCATTATTATGAATTACCCGCCATAAAGACTTCCGAAGGCGAGTTGATATTTTTGGATAGAAATCTCGGAGCATTGAGCGACTATGTCGGCACAACGGATTCTTGGGGAGACCTTTATCAATGGGGCAGAGCGACCGACGGACATGAAAAACGTTCTTCCGATACAATTCTGACACTATCCGACACATACGAAACCGGACACGCACGCTTCATCGTCGATGAGAGAAAAGCCAACGACTGGTTGCGAAATTCCGACGATGATTTGTGGAAAGAAGAAAAAGGACTAACAAACCCTTGTCCGTGCGGATACAGAATACCGACAGAAAAAGAATGGAGAGCCCTGCTTAATCTCGGCTACGAAATCAAAACCACCTCCGAGGGTTTCTACTATTTGAGCATAGCCGGAGGGCAGCTGCTTTTGCCGGCAGCAGGCTTACGCAGCGCCTATACAGGAAACTTTCTTCATCTTGGCACAAGAGGTTACTATTGGGGAGTAAACGCATTAAGCCGTGGCACTTCCTCCTGTATAGACTTCAATAAAGACGATATAACGACCAACATAAGCATATTCGGTTTCAGAGCCTTCGGTCGAAGTGTCCGATGTGTGAAAGAACATTAACGCAAAACATCAAAATATGTCCATACTGCAAACCTTGGAAGTAAGCAAGCGATATTCCTCCCATCTCGTCTTGGATAAAGTCTCCATAGATGTCCGGGAGGGAGAAGTCTTCGGGTTGTTGGGACCGAACGGAGCCGGCAAGACGACCCTGATACGCATGATAAACCAAATAACGGCTCCGGACAGCGGAGAAATACTTTTCTTCGACAAACCCATGGTACGCAACGACACCAAATACATAGGCTACCTTCCAGAAGAACGAGGACTGTACAAAAAGATGAAAGTATCCGAGCAAGCCATGTACCTTGCCGAACTCAAAGGAATGAATGCCAAACAAGCCAAAGAACGCTTGGAATACTGGTTCGAACGCTTCGGCATAACCTCATGGTGGAATAAACGTTTGGAAGAACTCTCCAAGGGAATGGCACAAAAAATACAATTCATCACAACCATACTCCACCAACCCCGCCTGCTCATATTCGACGAACCATTCAGCGGCTTCGACCCCGTAAACGCAAATCTGTTGAAAAACGAAATACTATCCCTGCGGGACAATGGAGCAACCATCATTTTTTCCACACACAACATGTCCTCCGTCGAAGAAATATGCGACAGGATAGTCCTGATAAACAAATCCAGAAAAATATTGGAAGGTCGCGTAGGAGACATCAAGCATGAGTTCTGCGAAGACCTTTTTGAAATCATCGTTCCTCTCGGCAACGAGAATTTGCAACTGCCCGACGATTGCGAAATAAAAGAACAAACCTCCGACAATAAGACCCTCACACTAAAAGTCAGAATACCCAAAGGACGCAATTCCGACCTCATCGGCACCATCATGCAACAAACCGAGTTGCTTTCCTACCGGGAACTGCTCCCTTCAATGAACGATATATTCATCAAAACAGTAAAAGACAATGAATAAGATAAAGATAATCATCAAAAGGGAATACCTCACGAGAGTCCGGAAGAAATCCTTCATCGTAATGACCATACTCGGACCAATCTTGATTTGTGCATTGTGGTTGATACCGTTCCTATTGCAACAAACCGGAGAAACACGAGCAGAAATCATGGTCATAGATCGAACCGCCGAACAACTGAACGACCAAACCCTTTCGCTGTTCAAGAATAAATTCACATCCAACGACAGAGTTCATTTTTCTTACCTCGATGATATAAACACCGCACAAAAACTCCTGAAAGAAAACTCTTGCGACGGAGTGTTGGAAATATTGAAAACCAACGACAACCCGCCAATCAAAAGCCTTATGTATTATGGCGAAAACGAACCGGGGCTGAAAGTTCAGGACGAAATAGAAAGCCAGCTCACCTCCATATTGAAAGACAACGTCCTTCGCTATGATTACGGAATGAACGACAAAGAAATACAATGGGTGAACAACCCCAAAATAGACTTCTACACCAAAAACATACTCACAGGCGAAAGTTCCTACAAAGAAATCAAAACCGCCTTGGGAGCGATTGGCGGAGTACTCATATACATGTTCGTCTTCATGTTCGGTTCCATGGTCATGAAGAGCGTGAGCGAAGAAAAAGTAAACCGAATAGTCGAAGTACTCGTATCGAGTGTAAAACCGGTACAACTACTTATGGGCAAACTCATGGCAATAGCCTTGGTGGGCTTGACACAATTTGCAATGTGGGTCATACTGACCTTCGGCCTTATAGGCGTTATGCAAGCCGCCGCCCCCGAAACCTTTTCACCTAAAGCACAAGAAGAAATAACAATAAACGAACGAGTAATAACAGTCGACAAACTCAATGCCGTCGAGCAAAGCCAAGTAAGCGAATTGGTACAAGGCCTCATGGCAATAAACTATCCGCTCATCATACTCATGTTTCTTTTCTACTTCGTAGCCGGATATTTCCTCTATGCCTCACTCTTCGGAGCCATCGGTTCCCTTATCGATGCGGACACGGACGGACAGCAATTCACCCTGCCCGTAACCATACCCATGATAATAGCAATAGTATGCCTGCCATTGGTTATGGATAACCCCTCCGGTACAGCAGCCTTTTGGCTTTCCATCATACCATTCACCTCGCCAGTGGCGATGATGGTTCGCCTGCCGTTCGGCGTACCTGTATGGGAACTGACTTTATCGGTAGCACTTATGCTCGTCAGCATAACATTCTGCGTATGGTTGGCAGCGAAAATCTACCGTACCGCAATCCTTCTCTACGGCAAGAAGATAAGCTACCGCGAAATATGGAAATGGCTTAAATACAAAGACTGAACGACACACCTCTTTCTTGCCTCTTCCTTGTTACCGGACTGTATTCAACACGTAAATGCAGTTTTGAAGAGAGATGTACCAACGTTCAACTTGTGAAAAATCCGATAAAATCACCATGTGAAAAATTTTCCTCGGTGCTTACACTCGAAAAAGTTATACTTTTCAGTACAAAAAGTATGACTTTTTACCCCAAAAAGTTATACTTTTCGACCCTTCCCCTCCGAGGAAAATTTCCTCCACACCGTTTTTAAGAACAGAGGCTTCACTTTGTTATCTTGTTTGAATGAGTTTTGCGAGCAGATTGCCGACTTTGACAGATTAGCTACTGCTTCGTCCAAGTCCTGCATTCAATCCGTGTTCGCAGACAAGAGTTCAATGTGTGCAGATGGCAAGATAATGGCGGATTTGCGGGAGATAGAGGCTTGTGAGGGTGAGTTGAATTCGAGTGTCGGATTGTGTGCTAACAGGTATCGAGCCTATTGTATCTGGATATGGCGGGTCGGGCAATGTGATTGCAAAGGTCGGAAAATGGTTTGCCATGCCGGTACCGGTGTATTTCACGTATGCTTCTTTCAGTGTCCAAAGACGGGTGAAGGCTTCGGCTTTCCGCTCATCGGCAAGGGTATCCAAATAATCGGCTTCGTCCCTGTGGAAATAGCGATGAACAAGCATGGGAGGATAAGAACGGAGGGGTTCGAGGTCTATGCCGACAGGGGTATCCGATAGAGCAATGGCGATGTGAGTTCGGCTGTGGGTGATGTTGAAATGCAGGTTCTGCATGGTGGGGAAAAAAGGTTTGCCCTTCGAACTTCTCCTTATAGGGAGGTCGAAGGGCATTCCTTTACTGTGTATGAGGCTTCTCAGGTATTGTTCAGCCTGATGGCTTCGTGCTTCTCCGAGGTTTCGGGCATTGCCGTTGCCGTATTGCATGGCGGCATGCTCGAAACTGAGGATGTGATATTCCATTTTGATATCGCCAGACGGCTACTTTATGTCCAAAAGTTCGACATCGAATACCAAAGTGCTGCCTGCGGGTATCGAACCGACTGCTTGGTCGCCGTATGCAAGCTCCGATGGTATAAAGAAGCGGTATTTGCTTCCTATACTCATGAGTTGAAGGCCTTCCGTCCAACCCGCAATGACCTGATTCAACGGAAAGGAGATAGGTTCGCCTCTTTGTACGGAGGAATCGAAAACCTGTCCGTTCAAAAGTGTACCATGATAGTGTACGTGAACGGTATCGGTAGCCTTAGGCTTCTTTCCCTCTGCTCCTTGGAGGACTTGGTATTGTAAACCGCTCGGCGTTTCGAATACTCCGGGATTGTTACGGTTTTGAGCAAGAAAAGCCGAACCTTCTTTCTTTGCCCCTTTTGCCTGTTCTGCCATGGCAGCTTGTTTCTTGGCGTTTACCTCTTGTTGCCAACGCATCATGACTTCGTTTTTCTCGTTTTCGCTCAAAAGGTTCTCGCTTTTGCCGGAGGCAGCAGCCTTTATGGCTTCCAACATAATGTTTACGTCAAGGTCGTAGCCCTCTTTCAAAAGGGAGGAGCCTATGTCCTCCCCTATTATGTAGCTTACCTTTTCTTTGTCGTTTGTAAGTTTCATTCGTTTTCTGTGTTTCTGTTGTTTATTTCACTATTTTCAATTCGTCTATAAGGTTCTTCGCTCCTGCATACTTGTCGATTACAAATAGTACGTAACGTATATCGACGTTGATTGTTCGTTGCAGTTCCGGTTCAAAGGCGATGTCTCCGCTCATTGCTTCCCAGTTGCCATCGAAAGCAAGACCTATCAAATGACCATCGGCATTAAGGATAGGGCTTCCGGAGTTTCCGCCTGTTATATCGTTGTTCGATAGGAAGCAGGTGATGAGTCTGCCTTCCTTGTCGGCATATTGACCGTAATCCTTGGCATTATATAGCTCTTTGAGCTTCTTCGGCACTGTAAATTCGGCATTTGAAGGGTCTTCTTTCGCCATCAAGCCGTCGATTGTGGTTACAAAGTCATAGTGAACGGCATCTGCAGGATAGTAATCGAGAACCTGTCCGTAGGTCATTCGCATCGTGAAGTTGGCATCGGGATAGCGAACCAAATTTGCGTCCATTGTTCTCAATGCCTCGATGAATAAAGGTCGCAAACGTTGCAAATCCTTCTCGGCTTGTTGTATTTGTTCACTCTCTCCGCTCAACATGATGTAGGTTTGGAAGCCTACTTGTGCTATAAGGTCGTTTTTCAATTTCTTTGCAGCCGGATTGGCGATGAATTTGGAAAATGCCTTCTCGTTTGCGAAGACAGATTTTTTGAAAGCGTCCTCCACCAATTTATCAATGTTGCCTTTGTACTTCTTATCGAGTAGTTCGTTCAAGCCGGCAGGGCGGTCTGCTGACGGAATGGAGTAAAGCAGATTGCAAAGGGCACGGAACATTTCCTTTTCCGTCGCAAGGTCGGTTGCGGCAAAGGTTCCTTCCATTTCGGAAGCAAGACTTGCCTTCACTTGTTCGGCAATGTCTTTATCTTTCATTTGTTCGCCCACCATCTGCAAGGTCATGTAAATTCTAAAAGCACTCAATGCGGTTTTGCAAGTCATCAATCCGAGGTTGCCATACCATGAATACTTCGTCAAAGGCTCGTCGGCAATGGTCTTGAAACTCTTTTCCAAATCGGATAACAAACTTCCGTAACGGTTTACTCTATTGCCGTCAGCCTTTATCCATTCTGCCAAACGCTCTTCTATTGCCTTTTTCTTGCCATACACATCGAGACGTTTCAATCCTCTCAATTCACCTTTCTTGTTTTTCCAGAGATTCATGTAGCTTGCATAATCGCTCGCATATTTCAACATTACGGCATTGTCCTTGTCCATCATGCTCTTCATCACCGGCAAAAGAGCCTGACCTGCGGCTATCACGGAAGGGTCGCTTACCTCCATTGTGTTACGAACCTCGTATGAAGTCATGTATCTTTCCGTCGAACCCGGGTAACCCCATATCATAGTGAAGTCGTTCTTCTCCACGCCTTTAAGGCTTATGGGAAGATAATGCTTAGGCTTGTAGGGAACATTGTCCTTTGAATATTCGGCAGGGGTATTGTCCTTTGAAGCATAGACTCTGAATATGGAGAAATCTCCTGTATGACGAGGCCACATCCAGTTGTCCGTATCTCCGCCGTATTTACCTATTGCAGAAGGAGGAGCGCCGACCAAACGAACATCGTGGAAGACTTCATAAACGAACATGTAGTATTCCAAACCGTCAAAGAAAGGCTTGATTTCCACGTTGTACCTTCCGTTCTCGCTGTTATTCTTTTCCAATTCCGTGATACGCTTTTGGATTTCGTCCTTGTACATCGACTTGTCGGCATCATCGATATGGTTTTGCAATACGTCTTTAGTTACATCTTCCATTCTGACAAGGAAAGATACATACAAACCCGGAATAGGAATTTCTTCCTCCATGTTGTAAGCCCAAAAGCCATTGGTCAAGTAATCGTGTTCTACGGTAGATGAACTTGCAATGGCATCGTAACCACAGTGGTGGTTGGTGAACATCAAACCTTTCTCGGAAACGATTTCGCCCGTACAGAAATTACCCATTTGAACAATAGCGTCCTTCAAAGACGAATTGTTGAAGCTGTACAACTCCTCCGCCGTAAGCCTTAGGCCTTTCTTCTGCATATCCGCATAATTCAGTTGCTTAAAAAACATAGGCAACCACATTCCTTCGTCCGGTTTCGGCACCGGTTTGGCAAAGACAGCCGAGAAAGCCAGCATCAATGCCATCAAACTGAAAATGTTTTTCTTCATTGCTTTGTTATTGTTTTATTTGTTACTGTAATTGTTTCTTCATTGCTGCATTTCGCTGCATCAGATAAGCGTTTCCTATTATCATTACATCCTTATAAATATTGTATCACCGACAACTTATCAGGTGCAAAGACTTCCTGTGCCACGTCCTGCACCTCTGCGGGAGTCAGCTGTTCGACCTGTTCGCATATTTCCTGCATACTGTTTATATTTCCGTAGTTCAGGAGGCTCTTTCCCATGGCCAACATCTCGCTTTGGTTATGATCGGCATTCACAATCAACTGCCCTATCAACTGATGTTTGAATTTGGAAAGACTTACGGGATTTATCGCCTTTTGAGCGAGCCTATCCAACTCCTGTCTTACGAGTTGCAGGGTTTTGTCGGCATGCCTCTTATCGGTGGAGGCATAAACGGAGAACACCCCGCTGTCATAATACGCCGTATAGGAAGACTCTATGGAATAAGTAAAGCCGTACTTCTCTCTTATGTGCATATTAAGATAGGAATTCATCGCTCCGCTGCCGAGAATGTTGTTCAACAGTGAAAAAGCGACCCTCTTCGGATTACGATAAGAGTAAGCCCTGTTACCTATTATTATATGCGATTGATAAGTGTCCCTTTGCTCCACCACACTCTTCGCTTCGTACTTTCGAGGAGCCTTTCTGTTCATGCTGCCCGTCGTTTTCGGCTCTGCTCCGAGGTATTTCTCGCAAAGAAAGAACCATTTGTCGGCAGGCATCGAACTTATTGTCGAAACGACCATCTTATCCGTCGTATAATTCCGCTTGAAAAAATCCTTCAACTGCTCGCAAGAAAGCGACATCACCCTCCTCGGCGTTCCCAAAATCAGACGTCCCAAACCGTGATTGCCGAAAATAAGATGCTCGAAGTCATCGAAAATCTGTTCCGAAGGCGTATCCAAATACGAATTTATCTCATCGAGTACGACAACCTTTTCTTTCTCCACCGGTTGTTGCGGAAAATCCGAATGAAATGCTATATCGGCAAGCAATTCCAAAAATCTCTCCTGATACTGTTGCAGATAAAGAGCATAAACGCAGGTCTCCTCCTTGGTTGTGAAAGCATTCAACTCCCCTCCCACTCCATCAATGCAGGAAAGTATCTGAAACGCCTTTCTTTTCTCCGTTCCCTTGAAAAGACAATGCTCGATGAAATGAGCCGTTCCGTTCTCCGTACTCTTCTCATCCCGTGACCCCATGTCGATTGTCAGTCCGCAGTGGGACACCCTCGAAGTCGTCGTCCTGTGGACGAGCCTTATGCCGTTCGAAAGCGTATGAAAAGAGTAAGAATACTCCTCTGTCTTCATCATTTGAACCTCGATTCTATCGGCTTATGACGTAATACTCTCCGCCAAGTCGTTCAATCATCTTTGTCATCAAGTCGTTCGCCTCTTTCAACGTTCTGCGAGAGCCGTAACTTACATAGAAAATCGGAGAACCGCTCTTCACCTTGCTCAACACATAACTGTCATAACCCAAACTCTTGGCCTTGCGAGCCAAACGCTCTGCATTCGTCTTGTTGGAGAAAGAACCGCCGATGACATCGAAACCCAAACGGGAATAGTTCTGAACCACCACGGGAGAGTTATTATCCATACTCTCCGATGCCGGCTTTGTTTGAACGGTTTCGGTCTTTTCTTTCTTCTTCTCCGTCTTTGCCTTTGTCGTCTTCTTGGCAGGTTGAGGCTTCTGCACCTCCGGCACAGGTTCTGCGATAGGTTCTATTTCTTCCGCAACCGTCTCGGTAGAAGTTTCCTCCACAGTCTCCGTCGGTGTCTGCACCGCAGGAATAACTTTCTGTTCTTGCTGCTTCTTAGGGGTTATGTAATAGCTCAATCTCTCCGTTATCGGTTTCAAGAAAGGCTTGTCCGGTAAAAGATTGAAGTAAAAGCCCGCAACGAAACCTCCGCAGCAAAGCAAAAGAAACAGCAATATGCAAAGTATGGTAACCAATATTCTCTTACGACGCTTCTTCGCTTTCTTCTTACGTTTCTTCTCAGCCTTTTCCGCACGTTTTCTTTCCTCCTCTTCCTCTTTGCGAAGCTTCTCCTCTTCTTCCCTGCGTCTCTCTTCCTCTATCGCCGCCTGTGCTTCGGCTTTCTCTTCTTCCGAAGCGGGGATTATATCCTCTATTCTGACATCTTTCTCTATCGGATTCAGCACAGCCTCCTGCTCAGGCAGTTCATCCACTGCCACAGCCTCTTTCACTTCACTCTCGGCAACCGGATTTTTCAACTCTGCCGCCACGACAGCCTCCCTGTGCGAAACACTCTCCTGCGGCAATTCTCTTTGCACGGGTTCTTCCACCCTCTGCACAGGCGTTTCCGCAACGGCATCTTCTTTCACAGGCTCCGCCGACGGTTCTTTTGCCACTTCGACGGCTTCCGGTTCCGGTTCCTTTGTGCGAATAGGCGTAACGACCTCATCGCCATCGAAAGTCTTCACGTTTTTCAGCGTGATGAAAGCAAAGGCATCGTCCAACAAATTCAGCTTTCCCGCTTCAAAAACAATATTTCCCGCAAAGTCTTTGCCCAATTCTCCCAACTCGCCGATTCTGCACTTAATCCCTTTCTCCAACTTCTCTTTCAAAGAATCCGTATATTGCTTTATCCAAACCAAAGCCGTCTCTTCGGAAATAAACTCTTTTTCCGCCATGCTCTTCACGAAAGAATAATCGTTCGCTTCCTCGACCTTGAAAGTCAATTTCCTGCACGGAGGTTCTATCGTGCCTGTAAGAGGCGATATTTCTGCCGCATGATGTTGCACATAAAACGTTCCCAAACCCGGAAGTTCGGCTTTATCATGACTATGCAAATATTCGAATAAATCGGCTGCTACATTCATTATATATTCATTTATCTTATTCCAACATTCTGTTTATTCTCTCCAAGTCTTCCGGCGTATCCACTCCGAAACTCTCGAAAGCCGTAGGCTTTATGAAGATACGCAAACCGTTTTCCAACCAACGCAACTGTTCGAGGCTCTCTGCCTTTTCCAAAGCGGAAAGAGGAAGCCTCACGACTTCATGCAATGCCTCGCTTCTGTACGCATAAAGACCTATATGCTTGTAATGACAGGCGAATTTCAAATAATCCTCCTTTTCCACGCCTCTCAAATACGGTATCACGTTGCGGGAAAAATATATAGCCCTGTTTTCGGCGAACACGACCTTGACGCAATTCGGGCTGAACAAATCCTCCGCACTCTCGATTTTCTTTGCAAGCGTCGCAATTTGGCAATCCCCATTTTCGAATAAAGACACAACGTCCTCCAACTGCTCTTTCTTTATCAAAGGCTCATCTCCCTGCACATTGACCACCAAATCATAACACTCCCCTGCCCTTTCCAAAGCCGAAAGCACCTCCTCGCACCTCTGCGTACCGCAAGAACAATCGGCGGAAGTCATCATCACATCGCCCCCGCACTCCTTCACCCTGCTCTCTATGCGTTCGTCATCGGTCGCAACCACAACCCTGTCGAACAAACCCGAAGCCGCCACCGCATCATAAACCCACATTATCATACATCTGCCACGCAACTCTGCCAAAGGCTTCGCCGGAAATCTGCTGCTGGCATAACGTGCCGGTATAACCGCAAGTCTTTTCATTTGAACAAACCGTTAATTTCCGCTTCTATCATGGAAACGACCTTTCCGAAGTCTTCCTTGCTGTCAACCACGTCGAGCTCGTCTATATTCAGTATCAACTTGTTTCCTTTGTACGTTTCTATCCAAGTATCGTACCTTTCGTTCAAGGAACTTATGTAATCCAATCTTATGCTGTTCTCGTATTCACGTCCCCTTTTGGCAATCCTGTTCACCAAAGTAGGCACGGACGCCTTCATGTAAAGAAGCAAATCCGGCGGTTTGATGAAAGAATTCATCAACTCGAACAAAGCCAGATAGGTCTCATAATCCCGAGAGTTCATCAGCCCCATCGCATGCAGGTTGGGAGCGAAAATATAAGCGTCCTCATACAAGGTACGATCCTGAACCATGTTCTCGAAACTGTTTCTCGAATCTATGACGTGCTTGAACCTCTTATGCAGGAAGTAAATCTGCAAATTAAAGGACCAACGTCTCATATCCTCGTAGAAATTCGCAATATAGGGGTTGTCGTCAACCTGTTCGTAAATCGCTGTCCACTTGAAATGCTTCGCCAACAGCTCTGTGAGAGTCGTCTTTCCGCAACCTATGTTTCCGGCTATCGCAATATGCATGATACTTTCGCTTGATTACATTACAAACCAAGTGCAAAGATAGGAAGAAAAACCGAAAGAACAAATTCCCAAGCGGTTTTTACCTTCCGATTTTCCCGTTTCCTTTCACCCGAAACCGACATTGTCGCAAGATACCGCCCTTTCCTTTACTTTCTTTCCTTTTCGACACAAAACATCGGACGGATTACCAAGCGGTAAACTTAAAGGGCAAGGCGGAGACCGTAGTCGTTGAAGCGGCAGTCGGGCGAGTAGTGAATGCGAAACGACACTCGCACGATCCTCGCGAAGCTGTACCAGCTGCCGCCACGCAGAACACGGTTACTACCGATATTTGCTTCCTTAGGATTGCTCTGTGAATGACTCGTATAATCATCATACCAATCCTGACACCATTCCCAAACATTGCCACTCATATCATATAAGCCTAATTCATTGGATTGCTTAGTCTCAACAGGTTGTGTCTTACTTCCGCTGTTCTTTTCATACCAAGCAACTGCGTCTGCATCATTGCTTCCGCTGTATTTATAGCCTTTGCTTTTATTTCCGCCTCTCGCTGCATATTCCCATTCGGCTTCGGTGGGCAGGCGGAAGTTCTTTCCGGTAAGTCGGTTGAGTTTCTCGATAAATTCTTGACAGTAGTTCCAGCTTACATTTTCCACAGGTCTTTGATTATCATCCTTAAAGTAAGAAGGATTGCTGCCCATAACCGCTTCCCATAGTTCTTGGGTTACTTGGGTTTGTCCGATATAGTAATCGGAGAGAGTAACCGAATGAACAGGGTATTCATCATCGTATGCATCGCTGCCTTGCTCCGAGGTGGCTCCCATTTGAAAGGTTCCGCCCGCTACTTTCACCATTTTGAAAGCTACGCCGTTGACCGTGAAGGTTTCAATCTCGGAATTCGTAGCAGCATCATGCATCTTCCGACACTCCGCATCTGCGGTTTGTGCCGATAAAACACCGCCGGCAAGCACTGCCATTGTGAATAAAAATACCAATCTTTTCATCTGTCTCTTTCTTTTGTGGCAAAAGTAATACAATTCATTGAAACAAACATGGAATACGAAGTTTCAAGAAGTTTTTTCCTTTGTTTTCGACCACGGACTTCCGTCTTCGAGACTTGCCAACAGGCATTCCGAAACAAAGCACCGCAAGCCCGCCGCAACAGAACGCCGTTCCGATTTTATGATTCCAATAATCCGATTTTTATCAATAGTTGTTCATTGTCGTTTTTGTTGCCTTGCTCAAAGCAATAAGGCGTGCCAAAGACGAAATGCTTAAAGGGCGAGGCGGAAACCGAAGCCATTGAAGAGGAGGCCGGGCGTGATGCCGTTGCGATACGACACTCGCACGAGCATCGCGGAGTTGCACCAGCTGCCGCCACGCAGAACGCGGGAACTACCGGTATTTGCTCCCTTGGGATTGATCTGTGAATGACTCATATAATCACCATACCAATCCTGACACCACTCAAAAACATTGCCACTCATATCATATAAGCCTAATTCATTGGCTTGCTTAGTCGCAACAGGATGTGTCTTGTCTTTATACCATGCAACAGCGTCTGCATCATTGCTGCCGCTGTATTTATAGCCTTTGCTTTTGTTGCCGCCTCTCGCTGCATATTCCCATTCGGCTTCCGTAGGCAGGCGGAAGTTCTTTCCTGTAAGTCGGTTGAGCTTTTTGATAAATTCTTGACAGTCGTCCCAAGAAACATCTTCTACGGGACATTGATTATTGCCCTTAAAGTAAGAAGGATTGCTACCCATAACCGCTTCCCATAGTTCTTGCGTTACTTCGGTTTGTCCGATATAGTAATCGGAGAGAGTAACCGAATGAACAGGGTATTCATTATCGTATGCATCGCTGCCTTGCTCCGAGGTACCACCCATTTGAAAAGTTCCGCCTTCCACTCTCACCATCTTGAATTGCACAGCATTCACAGTGAATGTCTCTGTGAACACCTCCCCTCTTGCTCCTTCCTCGGAATTTCTCCCTGTTTCCTCCTTTTCATCTCTGGAAAAAACGAAAAATGCCGTTACAGCAGAGATACAAAGCAACAAAATGCCGAATTTTCTAATTGTCTTCATCTCTCAAAAGATTTTAATAGAGCAAAGATAGAACATTTTTCGGAACAAACAAATAACACACTGAAAATAAACCGTTTTTCAACCTATTCCGACAACAAATCCAAACCCTCATCACACCCTGACAACTATTGAAGAAACAACCACTTGGAGCCAATACAAGCAAACGCCCTTTCAGAAAATCAAAACGCCGTTTGAAGAAATTATAACGCCGTTTCATCGGGAACGAATCGGCGTTTTATTTCCCGTCTTCTTTCAAGTGGGTTTCGGAAGTTCTGTTTTCCGTGTCTTTATCTTTGAAAACAGAGGGGTTGTCCCTGCGGAACTTTTCTTGGTATCGCTTTATGCTTCGCTGCGTCATGCGGGGTATGAACCACGTTGTGAGGAAACGGAAGACAAGGTAAAGAACGATAAGTATGATTATGGCGTTTATCATATCTATTCGCAGAGTATGAAGAGGTCTTCCCGCGGATTGAGGAAGAGTATGGGTATGTTGCCGAGGCGTTTCAGCACTCTGACTTCTTCCAATCCCCGCAAGGTGTCTATAAATGTTTTGTTCTTGCTCGTCTGACAGATAATAAGGTTGCAGCTCTCCTTTTCGGCATAATCCAAGGCTTGAATGTCCAATTCGGTTTTCGTATCCGATGAATGTATTGTTTGTATTGCTATGCCGAATTGCTCGAACATCTTTCTTGCAAAGCCGATATTGAGGTTCAGTTGCCGTTGATAGTATTCGTCTTTGTAGCGACGATAGTACAAAAAGACTTCCGAGGAGGCAAATCTGCCGAAATAAGATGCCCAAAGGGTTTTCTCTTTGCTTTCTCTGAGGTAATTGAGCGTCAGGAGGACTTTTGCGTAGGTGGTTTGCGGCTTCTGTTCCGGACAAACCAAGTAAGCGATACGGCAGGAGGCAAGATCGGCAAGCAAAGTCTTGGGGTGTCCGGCTTTATGCCTGTCCTGTTCCTGCGGATTGCAAGATACGACCAACATGACGGCGTTCAACAACTCGCCGATTGCATTAAGGATATTCTCGCTCCTGCCTTGCAGGGCGGCATAGGAGTGAAAGATGTCTTCCGGCAGGGTATCATTGAGTTCTTTCAGGCGTGTCTCCGCTTCGTTTGTTGAAAGCATTGTGCGTTTTCGGTCGGAGATATGCAGTAAAATCAAGCCCTTGCCCAGCATTCGGGACATCTGCACGGCGTATTCCACGCAAAACCTGCTTCTGTCGAAGTCCGTTATGTATGCAATGATGAATTGGTCTTTCTTTTCCTTTTTCACTTAGTAGCGATATTGGTCACGTTTCTTCTTCCACAAGTAAAGCAGGATTACTCCTGCCAATGCTCCGCCCAAGTGTGCGAAGTGAGCGACTCCGTCGGCTGTTCCGACAATTCCGTTGAACAATTCCAAAACCATATAGCCGATGACGAACCACTTTGTCTTGATTGGCAGAAGGAAATAGAAGTAAACGGTTGTGTTGGGGAACATCAAGCCGAATGCGGCGAGGAGACCGAACACCATTCCGGAAGCTCCTATGGTGTTTATTTGATTCAGGTAATCCGCAACGGGTATTCTCTCGTATCCTGTGTTGACGTATGTATATACACCGCTCAAAAGGTCGCTGTACATGAAGTAATAAGTAATCTCTTGCAGTAAAGCGGCACCGAGAATCGTTACAAGACAATAGACGATGAAGCGTTTGGCTCCCCAAATGTTCTCCAAGGTGTAGCCGAACATCCAAACGGCAAACATATTGAAGAAAAGGTGCGAGAAATTGCCGTGCAAGAAAGCGTATGTTACCCATTGCCATATATGGTGATGGGAAGCGGCAAAGAAGTGAAGGCCGAACCATTGCGTCAAATCTATTCCACGCATTCGCAAAACGACGGTTGCGAGGTAGCAAATGACGTTTATAATCAATAAATTCTTGCATACCGGCGGCATAATCGAGAATTGCGGCGGCGTATATTGGCTTGTGTTGTTTCCGTATTGAAAGTTCATCTCTCTTTTCTGTGTTGTTTCAAATTCTTTTTCGATTCGGTTGTTTGCTTTCTTCGTTGCAGTGCAACGTATCGCATTTTGTTTGAACGCAATGCGGGTTTATTTGTTGTTTTTCACTCGAAGAATTTATCCATGTCTTCAATGGTCAGTTTGAATATAATCTTTTCTCCTTTCGAATCGAGCATACAATCAGGCAAACAGAACAACTGCGATACCAGAGTTTGCATCCGGTTCTGCGAAAGGCTTTCTCCATATTGTATTTTCAGCTTTTCGGACAACATAAAGGCTCTTTTGCGAAGTTGTTCCTCACCGGGGATTTGTTCGTTATTGCTTGTGATGAGTTCTTCCGCCAACTCGAAGCATTCTTCGGAGCTTTGCTTTTCCGGCTTCGCCATAAGAAGGAAACTTCCGTCCTTTTTATCGTATTCCATCTCTATTCCGTAGAGTTTCAAAACGGGAAGAAATTCCACCAACCGGAAACTTATGTGAGGCGAAAACAAGTGTCGTTGCGGTGTGAGAAGCCTTTGCGAAAATATTTGAAGGCTTTGCGAAGCCAAAACCCTGTCATGGATTATGCGTTGCGAGGCTCTGCTTTGGTCTATCAGCAACATGGAATTCTTGGAACGCACGGCAATATATTTTTCGCCTATTTGCATGAAAGCCTTCTCGTCTTTGCGGTTTTCCATCGGTTGAGGAACGGGATTGGTTGCCTGTTGCGGCATGTCGCTCTCGAATAAGGAGGGTTGCACGACGTGCTTCTCCTGCAATAAAGCGAAGTTCTCCTCGGAGCTTGTGTCGAAAGGGTTGAACTCGGGGTTGAACCGTATCTGCGGTGCCTTGGGAATAGGAGTTTGCGATGTGATTACAGGAAATTCTATGGTCTTTACAGAGAAGTCCAACTCGCTTGCAAGGCTGTATTGTCCTATGCTCTTTTTCACGGAGGCGTGAAGAATGGAATAAATCACTCTCTCGTCCAAGAATTTCACCTCCGTCTTGGTCGGATGTATGTTTACGTCTATGTTTTGCGGCGGAAGGCTGAGACGGATGAAGAATGCGGGATAGTTCTTTTCGGGAAGCAGATTGGCGAAAGCCCTATCCACGGCATTGGCAAAGTATGTGTTCCGCATGAATCTGCCGTTGACGAAGAAGTATTGCCATGATTTGTTTTTCTTCGCAAACTCCGGCGAACAGACATAGCCTTCTATATCCACCAAATCGACTTTTTCCGAAACCGGAATAAGCTTATCGCTTATCGAATTGCCAAACAACTCGATTATTCTCTTCTTTGCATTTCCGACAGTGAGACTGTAAACGTTTTTTTCGTTGTTTATGTACGAGAAAGCGGTCTCCGTGTTAATCATTGCGACCCTTACGAATTCCTCGTTTATGTGGCTGTTCTCTATTTGCTCCGTTTTAAGGAAGTTTCTCCTCGCCGGAGTGTTGAAGAATATGTTCTTGACGGAAACGCATGTGCCGATGCTGCAAGCCGTTTCGCAAACCTCTTTCACCACGCCTCCTTCGATTACGACCCTCACCCCCGTCTCGTCTTCCTCCCTGCGTGTTTTCAATTCCACTTGGGCTATGGCTGCAATGGAAGCGAGTGCTTCACCGCGAAATCCCATGGTGTGCAGGTTCAAAAGGTCTTCCGAACTTTTTATCTTGCTTGTGGCATGCGGCAGAAAGCACTTCTGTGCGTCCTCTTTGTCCATTCCGCAACCGTTGTCGCTCACCTGAATGAGCGTTTTGCCTGCGTCCCTGATGACCAACTGCACTCGCGTGGCTCCGGCGTCCATGGCATTTTCCAACAACTCCTTTACGACCGAGGCAGGGCGGTTAACGACTTCTCCTGCGGCTATCTGGTTGGCAACGATGTCGTCCAATACTTCTATTGCCATGTCTCCACGATGAACAAAAGGAAGTAAAGCAAACCTGCAACTATCGATGCAATCAGTATGATTTTAAGAGCCGAGACGGGCTTGCCCAATTTCTCGTCTTTCTTCTCCTTCATGGCGGAACGGAAATCGATTCTGCGTTTGTACGATTCGCCCTCCGATTGTCCGTATTTCGCTTTCAAGCGTTCCAATTCCTCCTTATCGGGGTCGTAAAACCGCGGTTTGTACTCGAATCTTCGCGGTTTTCTTGTCTGAAATATGCTCATCTCGAACTGTCTTTTTAAGCCTTGAAATCGAAACGCCGTTCGGCTGAAATAAAACGCCGTTTCGGAAAATTCTTTCTTCGTTTCGTTCCAAGGAAACGGCGTTTCGTCAAGTCCGTCGAGTATCAGCATTTTTCCTTTCGCCGATTTTCCCTCTCTTTTTGCCTTTCCGAGACAGAGAAACAGGGTTTTGCAAACGTCTTTCCATGGAAGCGAACAGTACAAAGGTACAAAAAATCTCTTTATCGGCAAAAAGAGCCATGCAATCATGCCTGCCGAGGGCATGATGCGGGCTTTCCATGCGGGGATTGCGGAAAAGGATTTCGGATTTTTTCTATTTGCTCCTCTGCTTGGTGCTTTGTCGGGTATTTTGCTTAATTTTGCAATATGGCTAATTTGAAAGAGAAGTTGTGTTTTCCCGTTTTCGAACTCATCGGTCGGGCTGCCGATGAAGCCGGTTTGGAAACGTATGTGGTTGGAGGCTTTGTCAGAGATACCGTGATGAAGCGTGCGTGCAAGGATATAGACATCGTTACCATCGGAAGCGGAATACAGTTGGCGGAAAAGTTGCAGGAGAAGATTGGAAAAGGCTCGAAAATTTCCGTTTTCAGGAATTTCGGCACGGCTATGTTGCATTTCAGAGACGGAGACGAGGATTGGCAGGTGGAGTTCGTGGGTGCAAGAAAGGAAAGCTACTCTCACGACTCGCGTAAGCCCGTTGTGGAAGACGGGACTTTGGAAGACGACCAGAACAGACGGGACTTTACGATAAACGCAATGGCGATTTGCCTGAATCGAAATCGCTACGGAGAGTTGACGGATCCCTTTGACGGTTGCTCGGATATAAAGAAGCAGATAATAAGAACCCCTTCGGATCCGGACATAACGTTCTCTGACGACCCTTTGAGAATGTTGCGTGCCATCAGGTTTGCAACGCAGTTGGATTTTTCGATACACCCCGACACTTTTGAGGCCATAAAACGCAATGCTTACCGCATAGAAATAGTGTCGATGGAGCGAAACATCGATGAAATCAACAAAATGATGCTTTCTTCTCACCCTTCCATGGGGTTCAGATTGCTGGATAAAAGCGGTCTTTTGGAGAGGCTGTTCCCGGAATTGGTGAGACTGAAAGGCACGGAATCGATAGGCGAAAGGTCGCACAAGGATAATTTCAAGCATACTCTGGAAGTCTTGGACAATATCTCGAAAAAGTCGGACGATTTGTTCCTTCGCTGGGCTGCCGTACTGCATGACATAGGCAAACCGTACTGCAAGCGTTACGATGAGAAGACGGGATTTTCTTTTCACGGACATGAATTGAAAGGAAGTCGCATGGTGAAATCCATTTTCAGGCGTTTGAAGCTGCCTTTGAACGAGAAAATGAAATATGTGGAGAAATTAGTTTCCCTGCACCTGCGTCCGATAGTGCTGGCGGAGGATATAGTCACGGATTCGGCTGTCAGAAGATTGATTTTCGACGCAGGAGACGACATAGACGACCTTATGTTGCTTTGTCAGGCGGATATAACTTCAAAAAACAGCTACAAGGTCAAACAATACATGCACAACTTCGAGATTGTCAAGCAGAAGATGCTCGAAATCGAAGAGAAGGACAGAGTAAGGAACTTTCAACCGCCGGTTTGCGGCGAAGAAATAATGAAGATTTTCGATTTGGCTCCCTGCAAGGAAATAGGTGTGCTGAAAACCGCCGTCAAAGACGCCATTTTGGACGGAATAATTCCCAATGAGAAGCAAGCGGCTTTGGGATTGCTGTATTCGGAAGCCGCAAAACTCGGATTGAAGCCCCATGAACAATAAACGATTGATTGTTGTGGTCGGACCGACGGCTGTCGGCAAGACGGCGGAGTGCATTCGCCTTGCCGGAATGCTGGGTACGGAGATAGTGTCTGCCGATTCAAGGCAATTCTACAAGGAAATGAACATAGGCGTGGCTCGTCCGAGCGTAAGCGAACTCGCAACGATACCGCACCATCTCATTGCCCACATATCCGTCAGCCAAGACTATAATGCAGCTATGTATGAGAGAGACGCATCGGAGGTTATCGGGAAACTCTTCCAAGAAAAGGACGATGTGGTGCTGACGGGCGGCAGCGGGCTTTATGTGAATGCCGTATGCAACGGAATGGACGACATTCCGGACAAGGACGAAAGCATTCGGCAGGAATTGAACGACTTATTCGCAACGCAGGGATTGGAACCTCTGCAAATGGAATTGCAAGAGAAAGACCCCGAATACTGGGAAATCGTCGATAAACGAAATCACATACGGTTGATACGGGCTTTGGAAGTATGCAGACAGACCGGCAGAACTTTTTCTTCCTTTCGTTCGCAAAAGAAAACGAAGAGGGATTTCGATATAATAAAGATAGGAATAAGGCGAAGCAGGGAAAATCTTTTGGAAAGGATTTATCGAAGGGTGGATTGCATGATCGAACAGGGCTTGATTGAAGAAGTGCGAGGACTTTACGGGTATAGAAACCTGCAAGCTTTGAATGCGGTGGGATACAAGGAAATTTTCGATTTTTTGGACGGCAAAACAAGCCTGCAAGAGGCTGTGGAACTGATAAAAATCAATACTCGCAGGTACGCAAAAAGGCAGATGACATGGTTTTGTAAAGATAAAGAGATACAATGGTTGGATGCGGAAAAAGATTTGGATTGGACGTTTCTGTCGAGATAGCGTTATTCGTTTTTGCTTCTTGCATTGCAGGCATGCTTTCTTCGCAAGAGAGGGAGCGGAAGAACCTTATATATAACGGTTCTTTTGAACAGCACACGGCTTGCCCGCAAAAGATAGAACCATACGGGCAGATGACGGAGGTGGAGGCTTGGTGGCAGCCCACGGACGGTTCTTCCGACTACTATCACCCTTGCGGAGGCAGGCAATGTCAGGTTCCGAAGAACAAATTAGGCTATCAATACCCGCGTAACGGCGAAGGCATGGTCGGAATTTACACTTCCAAGACGGATTATCGGGAATACATTCAGACGGAACTTAAAGAACCTCTCATGGCAGGGGAACGCTACAAACTGAGTTTCTGGGTCAGTCTTTCGGAATACTCTACCGGTGCCGTGGCAACCATAGGCGGTTTGTTCACCGAGGAAAGGATAAAAGACAATACAAGAGGGCTGCTGACGAACAACAGTAAGACGGCTCACGCAAACGGTATCCGACAACAGATTTCAAAAATCTTTCCGCCGCAAGTGGTAAACAGTTTCGAGCGTCCGCTCTTGGACACGGCGAATTGGCAGTTGATTGAAGGGGAATTCGAAGCCAAAGGCGGGGAACGCTTTCTGACGATAGGGAATTTCTATCCTGCCGAACAGAGTAACCTTATCTTTCCCGCCTTTCTCAAAGATATTCTCCCGGGTGCTTATTACTATATAGACGATGTGGAACTCTATTGTCTGACATGCAGCGAAAAGAAAGAGATTGCCGAAAAGCAGGTAACGATAACCACGAAGAAGGACGAGAAAGAGTATGAGGTCGGACAGGTTATAGTGTTGGAAAACATTTTCTTCGACTTCGACAAAAGCGTTCTGCTGCCTCAGAGTTTCGTAGAACTGAAAAAGTTGACGGAACTGCTGACTGCTTATCCGGATATGGCAATCGAACTTTCCGGACACACGGACAACAAGGGTAAGGACAAGTATAATCAAACTCTCAGCGAACAACGTGCGAAGGCTGTCTATGATTATCTCATCGGAAAGGGCATAGACAAGAAGCGTCTCAAATATAAGGGTTACGGAGCGGGGCAACCGATTGCGGATAATGCTACAGATGAGGGCAGGGCGAAGAACAGACGTGTGGAGTTCAAGATAATTTCAATGTAAACTTCGATGGAAAAACAGATACACCCCTTTGTGGATAAGAGAATAGAGGATTACTGCAAGCAACATACCTCCGAAGAAAGCGATGACTTGAAATACATCGAACGACAGACGCATTTGCGGTTCTTGAAGCCCAATATGTTGAGCGGGAACTGGCAGGGCAATCTGTTAAAGGTGCTTTCCCTGCTTGTGCAACCGAAATCTGTATTGGAGATAGGCACGTTCACGGCTTATTCGAGCCTTTGCCTTGCCAAGGGGTTGGCTGAGGACGGAGTCGTTCATACGATTGAGAAAGACCCTTTGTTGGAAGACTTCATTCTTTCGGCCATCGACAAATACGGATACGGCGACAGAATAAAACTACATATAGGAACGGCTTTGGAAATCATCGATGAGATAGATGGCGACTTCGATTTGATATTCATAGATGCGGACAAAGCCAACTATCCCGCTTATTACGAGAAATGTGCCGAACGTTTGCGAAGCGGCGGATTGCTTATCGCCGACAATATTCTTTGGTACGGCAAAGTCGTTCTTCCGGTCAGGGACTCGGACAAGGAAACCAAAGCAATAATGCTTTTCAACGAGAAAATAAGTCGGGACAAGCGTTTCGACGCTCTCATATTGCCTCTCAGGGACGGGCTTATGGTAGCCAGAAAGAAGTGAATGCTCCTGCGGGAGCGAAGCCTCCCATTCCCATGTCGCAGAACCCGTGCATTGCATACGGACTTCCGTAAGCCGAATATGGCGAGTATGGCACAAAAGGTGCGTTCGACTCGATGTAAGTGAAGGAAAGGTTGAGCAAAGATTCGTTCGAGAATTTGTAAGTCAGGTTTGCATTGAATCCGTTGGTGTACAGGCGAGACGCTCCGAAGCGTCTGTCGTAGCCGTTCAGGTTCACATTGTCGAAAAACGCCGTAACGCTGATCAGCATTCTCGGATTGACCACATAATCCAAGCCGACGTAAGCCGATGTGCGGCGATGGTTTTTGGAATATGGTGCTTTGTCTTCATTGTTGTCCAAGAACGCCGACGAAATCTCACCCACGCTTGCTCCCAATCTTATTCCTGCCTTCTGGTTCAGCCATTTGGAGTACTCGAACGAAACGTTATCGGAAAAGAACTTCTCTCCGAAAAAATCCCTGCCCATTATCATGCCGGCAGAAAGCCTCATGTCTCCGTAATCCGTGCTGTCGCTCTTTTGGGAGTACGAAACAAAGAAAAGGCTGAACGCAAAGATTGATGTAAACAATAACTTTTTCATATCGGATAAACGTTATCGCAAATCACTTTGTTGTTCCGATTTCGACGAAAAGGCTACCACCTTATGCCGTGTTGCCAATTATCCAAAAAATAGCTTATGCTGATCGATATAAGGTGCTGGCGAGGACAAGCGGGTGCCGCAATGTCGAAATACTCGAAAGAATTGTTGTAATCCATGCCCTTTGTGGCGTAACGATTCTTGAATGCCTTGCCGTAATTGTAGAGAGGCGTTATGCTGTATTGGTAAGCCACCGATAGTTGGAAGCTCTTGTATTCACAACCCAAGGCAACTTGCAAACCCGCATCGACAGCCCATGTTCCGTCAGAAGCGAAAGTGTCGTCCTTATCCTTCCAGAACACCTGTCCGTGGACAGTCGGGTCGAAGCAAATAAGGTTGTGTTCTCCCGTTTCGTGGTTCAAAGTCGGCTTGTTGGCGTTCAAGTGCTGACCTCTCGGGTGTTTGTCCTCTCCATAGTGGTCTTCAAAAGAAGTAAAGCCGCAAATGCCTACGCCGAAGAAAGCTCCAAGAGAACCCGTCAGCCTCCAATCATCGCTCAACTCATATTTGTACATCACTTCCACCGGAATTTGAAGATAATCCGCCGTTGCGTTTATCTCGACATTCTGAGTATTCAACTTATATCCCTTTGTGGAGAACAACAGGTTGGTTTGCAAGAACCAAGAGTCAGAAAGCTGTGCCTGAGCCGCAAATCCGGCATTGAAGCCATACTTGAAAGGCTTGGTGTCCGTAAATCCTATGTAATTCAACTGCTCATCGAAATAAGCAAGACCGTTATATATATCCAATCCCTTGGCGGAAGTGAGGTCGCTCATGTTGAAACCGGCTCTGAAACCGAACCTTACGAGCGGAGCCTTATTCCTTCGTTGAGCAGAAAGCTCCATCGAACACGACAAAAGCAACAAAAGCAACAACCCACCTAAAAAACATCTTCTCTTATTCATAATCCGAAACGAATTTTACTTCAAAGGTGCAAATATACCACTTTTAGAGATACCGCCGATACTTTCAGCCGAAAATTCTTCACCCTTTCGACATACAGGCACTTTCATTCCTCATACACGGAAACAAGGCCGCATGCCGAAAGTCCGAAACCTTGCAATCAGAACAGCCGGTCATAGACCACGAACATCAAAAACGAAAAGCCTTGGAACGAAGCCGCAAAAGCGAAACGGCTTTACGCAAAAATGAAACGCCGAAAGAATTTCGTGAAACGGCGGAATAATTTTTTCTTTCGGCGTTTCAATCCGTGCGAAACGTCTGTAAGGTTTCAGCAGACGGCATTTCTCCGCTGCGGTCGCACAAAAGGCGGAAAAGACTTGCATAACGGACTGCGAAATATTTTGTTGCAATCCGATTTTTTCATACCTTTGCCCACCGATACAAACCAAGAAGAAAGGAGGACACCGATAAAGGAAAAGATTCAGTTGTAAACAAACATTTCAAAGACATATAAAAGCGTTTTTGCATGCTTTGGCAATATGAAACCTCGAAAATTTCATTTAATTTCTCCAAAGAAGTAATGCGTAAACGCTCACGATGATTTCGTGGGCTTTACTTATTTGGAGAATCAGGTAGTTTCGAGGACCTCATATTGCGATAAGAAAAAAGTCCCACGTTTTTTTGTGTCTCTAAACAAGCAAAACAATAAAACTGTCTTGGGACGGGCAAACAAAAAAAGAAATCGAAATGAGAAAATTCATCACTTTAATTGCAATGATCGTGCTTGCCGCAGGGCTGCATGCACAAAATGAGGTTACAAAATTCTTAGGCATTCCCGTTGACGGAACAAAATCCGAAATGATTCAAAAACTCAAAGCAAAAGGCTTTACATACAATCAGAAAGAAGACCTTTTGGAAGGAGAGTTTAATGGAGAAAAAGTATTTATTGCTGTTCAGACAAACAATAATAAGGTTTGGCGAATAGGCGTTTTGGATAAAAGATCCAGAGATGAGACCAAAATACGGATAAGATTCAACAATCTTTTGTCGCAATTTGAGAACAATTCCAAGTATGCTTCATATGAATCCAACGCAATGCTTGAAGAAGATGAGGACATCGGCTATGGTATAACAGTGAAGAAAAAGCAATATGAGGCTGATTTCGTTCAAAAGCAAGCAGATGGTTCTGTGAATGGGAATAACATAGTTTGGTTTACAATTAACAATAGATCATACGATGAATATAGTATAACATTATTCTACGAAAACGGGAATAATCAAGCCAATGGCGATGATTTATAGTCGGGATAGGTAAACAGTACAAACAAAAAAACGAAATTGAAATGAGAAAAAAGATTGTATTTTTAGCGATTACAGCTATTCTATTTGCAGCTTGCGAAGAAGAGAAGAAGAAAGAAGAACCAAAAGAGAAGATAAATGACGAATTAGTCGGAACTACTTGGAAAGGGTACATTGGTGCTTATAGTGAAATCTTCTATATCGAGTTCGGCAAAAACAATCAAGTCGTAGCAACAATTTCTGATTACAACACAACCACAGATACCGATTATGGGACTTATTCATTAACCGGTAAAAATGTAAATTTTAGTGGTTTAAGCGTCTCAGCACGAGCATGCCCTGTCTATTTCAATACAGCCAATTATACTAATGCCATTATGACCATTAGAGGAACGTATTGTGGAAAAGCAGGGACTTGGACATTCTCAAAAGTAAACTAATGAGATAACAATAATCAAACAATCAAACAACAAGAAAAGCACTTCGTTGATAGCGAGGTGCTTTTTGCTTTATATGATTGGGTGTTTGGATTTGGGTTTTGTCATGTTCAGCCTTGGGAATGGCTTCTTTTGAATTCGGAAATCATGATGGCGGTTGCTATGGCGGCATTAAGGCTTTCGGGTTTGTCGCCTCTGTTGAAACGGGGTATGGAAAGAGGTTTGCGAATATATGAACGGATTTGCGGACTTATGCCATGCGATTCGCTGCCTATGATAAGGATTGCATGGGTGGGCAAGGCTTGGGAATAGATATTGCTTCCCTCTTCCACCAATGAGCCATAAACAGGATAATCGGCAGGAAGTGTTTGCAGAAAGGCTTCAAGCTCGGTGTATTCGGGCTGTACTCTGAATATGGAACCCATGGTCGATTGGACGGTTTTGGGATTGAATATATCGACGCTGTCTTCGGAGCAGATTATTCTGTCGATGGCATACCAGTCTGCCAGACGTACTATGGTGCCAAGGTTGCCCGGGTCTTTTATTCCGTCGAGCATAAGCGTCAAGCCTCGCAATGGTTTGTTTGCTTGGAGTTCGGGACGCTTGACAAGGCAATAAACTTTGTTGGGAGTGGATAAAAGACTGATTTTTTGCAGTTCTTCTTCCGTTATTTCGTTTATGAGAGAATGATTATGGGGGAGTATTTGTGCTGTTGCCTCTATATTTGTGCCGGATTGTTCGTTTGTGGAATGAGAAAGGATATTTTGCTTGGCGAGTTTGGCTTCAAGGGTTTTGCGATTTTCGTTCAACCATGAGTTTACGGCACAAAGAAGCAGTATTTCAAAGTCGGATTGCAGGAGTTCTTCAAGCATTTTCACGCCTTCGACGATAAACAGCCCGTCCTGCCTGCGATACTTGTCCTGCTTGTACTTGGACAATCGTTTCAGTTCGTTTTTGGATAACATTGCGGTATTGTTTTGATACAAAAAAGGAGGTCATTCCATGGAATTGACCTCCGATTATTTTCATCTGCAATCAGATTTTATTCTGCAAATACTTCAAAGCTGATTTCAGGCTTGATGTCTTTGTAAACGGAAACTACGACTTTGTGATTTCCTACTTCCTTGATTGCATCTCCGACGATGGATATTTTCTTTCTGTCAACGTCTATGCCGAATTGAGCTTTGATTGCATCGGCTATTTGGATTGTGTTGACGGAACCGAATATCTTACCGCTTTCACTTGCTTTGGCTGCAATTCTCAAACCTTCCACCTTAGCCAAAGAAGCAGCGTATTCCTCGGCATCTTTTCTGAGTTTTTCTTCTTTGAATGCTCTTTGTTTAAGGTTCTCTGCCAATATCTTCTTATTGGAAGATGTTGCAACGACTGCATATCCTTGCGGAATAAGGTAGTTGTTGGCGTATCCGTCTTTTACTTTGACTATCTCGTCTTTATAGCCTAATTTATTTACGTCTTGTTTCAATATGATTTCCATAGATTCCCCTCCTTCTTTATTTTAATAGGTCAGCCACGTAAGGCATCAATGCCAAATGTCTTGCTCTTTTGACTGCTTGTGCTACTTTCTTTTGGTATTTGTTAGACGTTCCTGTGATACGTCTCGGCAATATCTTGCCTTGTTCGTTGACAAATTTCAAAAGAAAGTCCGCATCTTTGTAATCTATGTACTTGATTCCGCTTTTCTTGAAACGGCAGTATTTCTTTCTTTGCGTTTCTACTGCTATCGGAGTTAAATATTTTATTTCTGATTCGTTAGCCATATCGTTTGTTTTTTGATTATTCTGCTGCTTTTTGTTCTTCCAATGCCTTTTGTTGGCTCTTCAAGCCGTGAGCTCGCTTCTTCTCGTTGTACGCAATGGCGTGTTTGTCCAACGATACTGTCAAGAAACGGAGCAATCTCTCGTCTCTCTTGTATGCTGTCTCCAAATCGGCTATCACATTGCCTTCTGCTCTGAATTCAATGAGATAATAAAATCCCGTTGTCTTCTTCTGGATCGGATAAGCTAACTTACGCATTCCCCAATTGTGCTCGAAAACAATTTCTGCACCATTATCAGTCAATAATGTCTGATACTTCTTTACCGTTTCCTTTATCTGTTCCTCAGATAAAACGGGAGTTGCAATGAAAACGGTTTCGTACTGTCTTACCATAGGTTCTCTGTTTTTATCTTTTAAAGTTTTTGAGTTTGCAAAGGTACTACATTTTTCCGGTACTACCAAATTATTCTTCCGCCATTTTACCATGACAGTTTTTATACTTCTTTCCGCTTCCGCAAGGACAAGGGTCATTTCGACCTACTTTCTTCTCGACGTGAACGGGTTGCGGTTTCTGGGGTTCTCTCGGAGCATTGGGTTTCGCTTCCGCTTCTTCCCTCGATGTTTTTATGTTTCTGTTGTCGGTTTTCGGCAATTCGGTATCATGAACCTGCTGTTGCTCGGCTATCGGAAGCGATGCCTTGCACAAAAATGCCGTTATATCTTTGTTTATCGAAGTAAGCATTTTCTCGAAGAGCGAGAAAGACTCGAATTTGTATATCAAAAGAGGGTCTTTCTGCTCATATGAAGCATTTTGCACCGATTGTTTCAAGTCGTCCAGCTCTCTGAGGTGTTCTTTCCAAGCATTATCTATTATTTGCAATGTTATGCTTTTCTCAACCGACAAGGATATTTCCTTTCCTTCCGTTTGGTAAGATTTTTCTATCGGAGCAATTGCCGTTATCGTTCTTTTGCCATCTGTTATAGGGAAAGCGATGTTTTCGTAACGGTAGTTCTTCGACTCGTATATGCTTTTCACGAATGGGAAAGCGAGCTTGCCGATGTTCGCCATTCTTTCCTTATAATATGGATAGACGTTGTCGTATAGTTGCTCAACATTATCCTTGGGTCTGTTCTTCAAAAAGTCGCTCTCGGTTATCGGACACTCGTAGCCGCAGGTCTTCATGAATTCCAAAGAAAAGCCTTCGTAATCTTCTGCATAATCGGACACCATGACCTCCAAGGTATCGTAAATCATGTTTGAAATATCGATTGCGAGCTTATCTCCGTACAATGCGTTCCTTCTTTTTGTATAAACAACCGTTCTTTGATTGTTCATGACATCATCGTACTCCAAAAGTCGCTTTCTTATTCCGAAGTTATTCTCTTCCACCTTGCGTTGAGCCCTTTCGATACTCTTTGTCATCATGGAGTGTTGTATTACCTCTCCTTCCTGTATCCCCAATCTGTCCATGACTTTCACCATTCTGTCGGAGCCGAACAAACGCATCAACTTATCTTCCAACGATACGAAGAACTGACTGCTTCCCGGGTCTCCCTGACGTCCGGAACGTCCTCTCAACTGTCTGTCGACACGTCTGGACTCATGCCGTTCCGTACCGATGATTGCCAATCCTCCTGCTTCCTTCACTCCTTCGCCAAGCTTGATATCGGTTCCACGACCTGCCATGTTGGTTGCGATTGTAACAGCTCCGGCTCGTCCTGCTTGAGCAACGATGTCGGCTTCCTTCTTATGGAGTTTTGCATTCAGCACTTGATGCTCGATATGTCTTTGCTTCAACATTCGGGACAGCAATTCCGAGGTTTCCACATCCGTTGTTCCTATAAGCACAGGGCGTTTTTCGGAAATCAATCGCTCTACCTCAGCAATAACCGCCGCAAATTTTTCCCTCTTTGTCTTATATATAAGGTCTTCGTTGTCTTTCCTTATCACAGGGCGGTTCGTCGGAATGGTAACAACGTCCAATTTGTAAATGTCCCACAACTCTCCTGCTTCCGTTTCGGCAGTACCGGTCATACCTGCGAGTTTGGAATACATTCGGAAGTAGTTCTGCAAAGTAATTGTGGCATACGTTTGAGTGGCTGCCTCGACCTTTACTCTTTCCTTTGCCTCTATCGCTTGGTGCAAGCCGTCCGAATAACGCCTTCCCTCCATTATACGACCCGTCTGTTCATCGACAATCTTCACTTGGTTGTCTATCACGACGTATTCCACATTGTTTTCAAACAAAGCGTAGGCTTTCAACAACTGATTTATCGTATGAACCCTGTCGGACTGCACTGCGAAGTTCTGCATTATCTTGTCCTTCTTCTCTGCCTTCTCCTGAGCCGGCAAATCCTCCTTTTCCAAATCGGCAAGCTGGCTTCCGACATCGGGCAACATGAAGAACTTAGGGTCTTCGCCCAAGGCGGCAAGATAATCCATACCTTTATCCGTCAATTCTATGGAATTGTGTTGTTCGTCTATCACGAAATAAAGTTCATCGTCTATCACGTGCATTTCCTTGTTCTGATCCTGCATGTAGAAGTTCTCGGTCTTCAATAGCAAGGCTTTCATGCCGGGTTCGGACAGGAATTTTATCAAAGCTTTGTTCTTCGGCAAGCCGTGATGAGCCCTGAGCAAAAGAACTCCTCCCTCCTTTTCTTCCTCCGGTGTACGTCCGTCAACGAGTTTCTTCTTTGCATTCGCCAATATCTGCGTTACAAGCTGTTTTTGTGCATTGTAAATCTTTTCAATCACAGGACAGAACCTCTCGAACTCCTGATCGTCGCCCTTAGGTGTCGGTCCGGAGATGATAAGCGGTGTTCTGGCATCATCTATCAAGACGGAATCGACCTCATCGACTATTGCATAGTTGTGTTCCCTCTGTACGATTTCCTTGGTGTTGCTGCACATGTTGTCCCTAAGGTAATCGAAACCGAATTCATTGTTCGTACCGTAGGTAATGTCCGCATTGTATGCACGGCGTCTTTCTTCCGAGTTCGGCTCGTGCTTATCGATGCAATCGACGCTCAAACCGTGGAACTCGAAAAGCATTCCCATCCATTCGCTATCTCGCTTTGCCAAATAATCGTTCACCGTTACCACATGCACACCCTTTCCGGGCAAAGCGTTAAGGTATATCGGTAGCGTTGCGACCAAGGTTTTTCCCTCTCCGGTAGCCATCTCCGCAATCTTTCCCTGATGAAGAACCGTTCCTCCGATAAGCTGAACATCGTAATGCACCATATTCCATTTTATCATGGTACCGCCGGCAATCCAACTGTTGTCATAGTATGCCTTATCGCCGACTATGTTCACATTATCCTTTACGGAGGCAAGGTATTTGTCGTATTCGTTGGCAGTAACCTCGACTTTCTCGTTGTCGGTGAAGCGTTTCGCCGTTTCTTTCACCACTGCGAACGCCTGCGGAAGCAAATCGTTCAGTACGTTTTGCGTCTTATCGTAAATCTTCTTGTTCAATTCCTCTATACGATTATAAATCTTCTGCTTTTCTTCGACCTCCATGTCGATTTCAGCTTCGATTCTCGCTTTCAAATCATCGACCTGCTTCTGCTCCTCCTCGATATTCTTGTTTATAATCTGCTTGAACTCCGCCGTCTTGGCTCTCAACTCATCGTTCGACAGCTTTGTGATTTCATCATAAGCCGCCAAGCATTTATCCAATATGGGATTCAACTGCTTCAAATCCCTCTGCGATTTTGTTCCGAATAATTTCGCGAAAAAATTTGCCATATCTTTATTGCATTTGTTTTAGTTACTTGCATTATTTCTTCGTTCCGTGAAATCAAAACGGCGTTCCGATTTCACGAACGACCGTTTCGCTCCAACGAAACGGCGTTTTATATTATCCTCTTCGTCAGAGGCTTTACTCTTCTTGGGAGCATATAAATCTATTGCCACCACTATTGCCGTAAAGCCCCAGAAAGGCACTGCCAATTTATCCGTTTCCAAAAATTGATTCAAGAAACCGTGTACGTAATAGGTCGTCAACGCCATCACTGCGAACAAAGCCATGTTCGCCACCGTCTTATCGGCAGTTCTCTTGTACGCTCTTATTCCTGTTATAAATGTTATGACGAACACAGCCGTCGTCGTAAGCATTCCGACCAAGCCTTGTTCAGCCAAAGGACGTAAATACTCACTATGTGTCGAGCCGAGAGTGCCGGCATCGGTGCTTATTATCGTCATGCCATAGGACTTCTGATAAGGAGCATACAAAAAGACATACATGCCAGGCCCCCAACCCATGACCGGACGCTCCTTGAACATCTTCATCGCACAAGACCAACGATTCAATCTTTCAACATTGGAAGCGTCTGTGGAAATATTCGTTATGGAACTTATATGCTCTGCCATGTTTCCGGAAGAATCCTGTTCATTCTTTGCGAAACGCCCCATGATACCGTTCCATGACAACGCCACTACCAACAAGACTGCAATAGAACAATAAACGAATGTCTTCAATTTGAGATTGAGCTTCACAACAACCCACACGCCGCACGCCACAAGCAGACTTATCCACGCCGCTCTCGAATAAGACAAAACGAAACCGGTTATCAATATTGCGAAAGCCGATGCGACCAACAGCATTCGCAATTTTCCGAAACCCATTTTCCTGCCATAAAAAAGGTAATAAGCCAAAGGCGGCACGAATAAAGCTATCACGGCACCGTAAGCCGTATGGTCGTTATAGAAAGGTTGCATTGCATAGTGTGCAAAGTCGAAATCAAAGCCCGTCGATGCAAAATTCAAACTTGCTATCACTATAACGATGCAAAGGGAAAAGCAATACAAACCTATAAACAGTCCCTGCTTGGAAGTATCCCTGAACAAAGGTACAAGGAAAAAGAAGCATGGTATGATGAACCACAACTGCGAGATAAAGTATTTGAAAGATACCTGAACATCTTCACTGAAAGGACAACCGATAAGCGTCCACAAAATATTGATTATTATTGCCACTGAAACAGGGTGGGAAAAGACTCTCTTGTCGTAGTTTCCTGCAAAAAGCAACTGCCAAACGAACAGAAGCATTACCAGAATAAGAATAGGTTCAGAGGGGACACTGAGCGTAAAACCCTCCGTTCCCACGTTTATTGCAAAAGGAGTAAACAACGCAACGAGGAAAACGGCATCCTTGAACCGGGAAACAATGAACAACAAGCCTGCAAGAATAAGCGGAACTGCCGCATACCAATAATATTCATAAGCAAGACAATAAACGCCGCCTGCAATGAATGCCGCACAGCACAAAGCAACGCACAAATACATCTTTGTATTCTCGCCAAGTCCGTCAAGGAAATCACAAATCGGGGTTTTCAAGGACTTCAACGCCCTGTTCGCATGCTCGGTTGCTCTCATTAGCAAAGTTTGTTCCCTTTTGCCCTTTCTCTGATTACCAAAACAACCAATGCCAATAAAGTACAAGAAAATGCAGATACCAAAACGATGATGGATCGTTTCGGTTTATCTTTGAAATACGACGGAGCAGCTTTTTCGATTATAAATTCTGTCGGAATTTCTGCGTCTCTGTCAACCTTGGCACGCTCCAAATGCTCCGTCCAACGCATCAACGTTTCCCGTCTGTTGGTCAACTGATCTCTCAAATTGGCGATTCTGGCACCGGCTTCTTCAAGACTGAGTAACTTTGCCTCCAATCTTGCCACCGCAGCATTGTTTCCGGCAGCCACCTGCTTTGCCAACTCCTGCGAAAACCTTTCTCCCATTCCGTCAGGATAGTAAATCTTGTATCTTTTGCTCAATTCAGACAAACTATCCATCAACATATTTATGCTATCCATCAGTTCCGCACGCGATCTCTCTATGGTAGCACAAACAGAATCGTATTTCTCTTTTTTTGCTTCGTTTCTCACCGCACTAACTTCCCGTGCCATGAAATTAGCTATGTTTGCCGCATACTCCGGATCGGTATCCCAAACAGTGAGTTTAACTCCCAAATTTTCCGTTCGCTTGATTTTTATATTGTTGTACAGCTTCCTGCCGAGTTTTTCGTCCAATTCTTTTCCACTTGCTTTGATTCCGTAATGTTCTGCGAGCTTGAACTTCGAACAAGCCGCCCCTATAACCCGACCACTGCCCAATATATCCAACAAATACTCGCAATCCGATGCACTTCCGAAGTTCATGGGATCCGCATTGTCCATATTGCTCAAAAATCCCTTCGATATGGAATTTGTATCGCTCGGAATAAGCAACACCTGTGCTTTATAATAATTAGGTATAAGCAAACTGATGCCGGCAACCGCAATTCCTGACACCACAAACGTAACAGCCAATACCTTGAAGTGGCTCTTTATAAACTTGAACGTATCTTTCAAATTCAGTTCTTCCATTTTAATTGTATTAAATCGACCTTTCCGCCAACCTATTCGGCAGAGTTTGCAAAGATAGCCAAAATTCCGTAACGTACCATAGACAAAGCCGTTTTTGTGAGTGCATCTTGAAAAATCCGCTCTTCCATCGATTGCGGTATAACTTTGTCGCAAAAGAGAAAAACGGCGTTCCATTGTCGCACATGAACGAATTATTCGTACCTTTGCGACTTAAAAATTTTATCAAATGGCAAAAAATCTGGTTATAGTCGAATCTCCCGCAAAGGCAAAGACGATAGAAAAATTCTTAGGCAGCGATTTCATGGTCAAATCCAGCTATGGACACATTCGAGACTTACCTGCAAAGGAAATAAGCATAGACATAGAGCATGACTTCGAGCCTAAATATGTCGTTTCGGAAGATAAGACGAAGCTCGTTTCCGAATTGAAAAAAGATGTCAGGCAAGCCGAAATGGTGTGGCTTGCATCCGATGAAGACCGCGAGGGAGAAGCCATCGCATGGCACTTGAAAGAAGCCTTGCAACTTGATTCCGCCAAAACGAAACGAATAGTCTTCAACGAGATTACCAAGACTGCCATTTTGAATGCAGTGGCACACCCGAGGGATATAGACATCAACCTCGTCAATGCACAGCAAGCCCGCAGGGTTTTGGACAGAATAGTGGGATATGAGATTTCTCCGGTTCTTTGGAAGAAAGTAAAACCATCTCTTTCCGCAGGAAGGGTGCAAAGCGTTGCCGTTCGACTTATCGTAGAGAAAGAAGCGGAAATCCGGAACTTCAAACAAACAACCAAATACAAAATCAAAGCCGATTTCCTCACCAAAGACAACCATATTATCTCCGCCGTACTGAACAAAAAGTTCGACACGAAACAGGAAGCAAAGGATTTCTTGAACGATTGTCGCCATGCGGCTTTCACCGTCGAAGCAACAGAGAAAAAGCCCGGCAAACTATCCCCCTCAGCCCCCTTTACCACATCGACACTTCAACAAGAAGCCTCCAGAAGGCTCGGAATGTCGGTATCCCGTACCATGTTGGTGGCACAACAGCTCTATGAAGCGGGATATATCACCTATATGAGAACCGACTCCGTGAATTTGTCGGACTTCGCTTTGCAACAAGCAAAAGAAGTCATCACTTCCGTCTATGGCAGCGAGTATCACAAAGCACGGAAATTTGCCAATAAAATAAAGGGAGCCCAAGAGGCTCACGAGGCTATTCGTCCCACTCAACTCGACAGGGAAAGCATTTCTGCCGATGCCGCTTCTCAAAGGCTCTACGACCTGATACGCAAACGTACTCTTGCTTCCCAAATGGCAGATGCCAAGACCGAAAAGACCAATATAACGATTTCTGTTTCCAATCGCAGCGAACAATACAATACAACGGGTGAAATCATCTTGTTCGACGGCTTCATGAAAGTTTATGCACCCAACACGGACGACGATGCAACCGACGAAAGCAATTCCAACGTTATTTTGCCGAAAGTAAGCAAAGGAGACGTTCTTCAACACCTCGGTTCCAAAGCACAGGAAACCCTATCGACCCCACCGACACGCTATAACGAGGCCTCTCTCGTGAAGAAGCTCGAAGACCTCGGCATAGGTCGTCCTTCCACATACGCCCCTACAATAACCACAATACAGAAACGGGAATACGTAATCAAACAAGATAATCCTGCCAAGCAAAGAGAAATCATCGTTCTTTTGCTCGACAAAGGCGAAGTAAGCGAAAAAAGCGAAAAAGAAAGCTACGGCAGCGAGAAAGGCAAGTTACACCCCACCGATATAGGCACAATAGTCAACAGTTTCCTCGTCGAACACTTCACTGACATAATAGACTACAACTTCACCGCCCAAGTGGAAAAACAATTCGACCAAATAGCCCAAGGAAAGGAAAGTTGGCAGGATATGATGAGGGCATTCTACAAACCGTTCCACAACGAAGTCGAAGCAACCAAAGAAAGCAAGAAAGAGACAGGCGAACGACTGCTCGGCACGGATAAAGCAAGCGGCAAAAACGTCTATGCAAAAATCGGACGCTTCGGAGCGATGATTCAAATCGGAGAAACCTCCGACGAAGACAAACCACGCTTCGCCTCACTCAAAAAAACGCAATCCATAAATACCATAACACTCGACGAAGCCTTGGAACTGTTCCGTCTTCCCCGCACCGTGGGAACATACAAGGAGAAAGAAATAATCGCAAACACCGGTCGTTTCGGAGCATACATCAATTACAATGAGAAGAACTACACCCTGCCGAAAGATGTCGATCCTTTGGAAGTCGGCATTGAGCAATGCGTGGAAGTAATCGAAAAGAAAGACAAACAAACCGCCCTTGTCGGCAAAGTATTGGCAAATCACGAGGGCAAGGACATAACTTTGGCATACGGACGCTTCGGAATGTACATCAAATACAACGATGCAAATTTCCGTATCCCGAGAGGCACCGCACCCGATGACATAACGCCGGAACAAGCCATCGCAATAGTCAGCGGAGAGGCAAAGAAACAAACCGCCATCAGGACTTTCGCCTCCGGAGCAGAGCTTTTGGACGGACGTTACGGTTCTTACATCAAATATAACGGCAAGAACTACAAAATACCAAAGGAATACAATCCGACCGAACTAAGCGAGGAACAGGTAAACGCCCTGATTGCCACCCCTCCGACAACAAGAAAAAGAACCACAACGAAAAAGTAAATTTCCTATTCGGACAACAGAGAGGCATGAAACGCCGTTTCATGAGAAATCAAACGGCGTTTCGCTAAATTCTTTCGGCGTTTCATTTTGGCGAAAAGGCGTTTCATCGGAACGAAATCAAGTAACAATAAAAATCAATAACAGATGAAGAAAATCACATTATTATTCATTGCAAGCATGTTCGCATTCACGCCTCTGTTGAAGGCGGACGAGGGTATGTGGCTGTTGATGTACATCGACAAACAGACATACAAGGACATGAAAGCAAAGGGGCTTAAACTTACCTCCAAGCAAATTTACGACATCAACCATTCCAGTCTCAAAGATGCGATAATCCAATTCGGCAGAGGCTGCACCGGAGAAATCGTTTCCGACCAAGGGTTGATTTTCACCAACCATCACTGCGGTTATCCGCAAATCCAACAACACTCGAGCGTCGAACATGATTATTTGAGCAATGGTTTTTGGGCTTATTCCAAAGACGAAGAGTTGCCGAACCCGGGTTTGACAGCCAAATTCCTTGTCAGAATGGAAGATGTCAGCGAACAGGTTTTGCAAGGCGTTACTTCCGGCATGGGAGAGCAGGAAAGATTGGAAATAGTTCGCAAAAACTCCAAGAAAATCAAGGAAAACGCAGAAAAAGGAACTACTTACACTGCCGAGGTTGCAACCATGTTCAACGGCAATCAGTACTTCCTTTTCATCTATGAGGTTTACGAAGACGTACGTTTGGTGGGTGCTCCACCGAGTTCGATAGGTAAATTCGGTTCCGACACGGACAACTGGATGTGGCCTCGTCATACCGGCGACTTCTCCGTATTCAGAGTATATGCAGACCGTAACGGAAAGCCTGCGAAGTATTCCAAGGACAACGTTCCTTTGAAACCGAAACACTTCCTGCCGATTTCTTTGAAAGGTGTGAAGAACAATGATTTCGTCATGGTGATGGGCTTTCCCGGAACAACCGACAGATTTCTCACTTCCTACGGAGTGGAACAGGCAATAGACGTTTACAACCCGTCTATCGTAACGGCAAGAACAGCCTTGCGTAATGTCATGGACGAGGATATGCGTCAGGAACCTCGCGTCCGCATACAATACGCAGCCAAATTTGCGAGTCTTTCCAACTATTGGAAGTTCTATCAAGGTCAAACCAAGTGTTTGAAGAACCTCGATGTGAAAGGCAGCAAGAAAGCACTCGAAGACCGTTTTGCAAAGTGGGTTGCTGAAAATCCTGCAAGACAAGCCGAGTACGGAAGCGTATTGAAAGACTTGGAGGAAGGCTACGGAGCAACCAACGAGTACGATTACCTGAGAGTTTACACCAATGAAGCAATCCTCAGAGGGGCAGCAGTATTCTCTGTCGCAAGACAGATGAAGCCGCTCGAAGAGGAGTTGGCAAAGAACGGCAAAAGCGAAAAAGCAAAGCAGATTGCAGCCAAATTAAAAGAGATTTACGCCGAGACCTTCAAGGATTACAACATCATAACCGAAGAGAAGCTCTTCGCAGCCGGCTTGGACGTTTATTTCCGCAACGTTCCGATACTGCATCAGGACAAAGACTTCTTGGCTAACGCTTTCAAGAATGGTTACAACTTCAAACAAATGGCGAGCGATATGTTCAAGACTTCGCAAATGGTAAGTCTCGACAGAGTGAACAAGTTGTTGGATAACCTCGATGTAACACAAATCGCCAACGACCCTGCATATATTTTGACCAATCAGTTCATCGATAACATGGTGGAGAAGATGTCTTCCGTGAAGTCGCAAAGAGAACGATTGAGCAGGGCGAACCGCTTGTTCGTGAAAGGTGTCATGGAAATGGACAGCAAGAAACACTTCGCACCGAACGCCAACCTTACCATACGTTACACCTACGGACAAGTAAAAGACTACAAACCGATGGACGGAGTAACCTATAACTACTACACAACTTTGGACGGAGTGATGGCAAAGGAGGACAACTCTTCATGGGAGTTCACCGTACCTTCCAAATTGCGTCTTTTGTATGAGAACAAAGACTACGGACAATACGCAGAGAACGGAACAGTTCCCGTAGCCTTCATTTCCAACCTCGACATCACGGGAGGAAATTCCGGTTCTCCTACAATAAACGCCAAAGGAGAACTTGTCGGCATAGCTTTCGACGGAAACTGGGAAGCGATGAGCGGCAACATAGCCTTCAACCCTGATTTGCAAAGATGTATTTCCGTCGATATACGCTACGTCTTGTTCATAATCGACAAATACGCAGGAGCAACCAACCTTATCAACGAAATGAAACTCGTGAAATAAAGTTCCGAGACAATAACATCAATATCAAAGGCTTGAAACCAGCATTTCGCAAATACGGTTTCAAGCCTTTGGCATTTCCATACGTTACGTAATATCCCGACATCACAACCTTACTTTCAGGCATTTTGAAACGAACCAGACCAAACACCGTCTCGACATGCTGGAACGGCGTTTCGTCAAACGCTCGACAGGCAGGCAACTTGCAAAACGCCGTAAAATCTTTGTGTTTCTTTGCTTGAAATAGCGATAAAGGAATTATTTCCCGATGAGGAAGCCTATCTCTATTCTGTCTTTTCCTTCCCAACCAATCGGCTCGCTTTCGCTTCTGTTACCTCGACCGAGTATGATGATTTTATCCTTAGAAATGCCGTTCTTTATAAGAAATTTGGCAATCAAATCGGCTTGTTGTTCGGATATTGCTCCGGCTTTGTCCGGCTTTGCGGTACAGACGTAAACATACATCGTGATGGTATAATTCATTCCGCGGACGCTCTTGGCGAAGTATTCGAGGTTGCGGCGTCCTTTGGTTGTGAGTTGGTTGCGTTTCTTGTCCGAAAAAGGGTTCTCGACTATGAGAAATTTCTTTGTGGAGACCAAGTCCTCTATGTCGTGAACGACGATTTGCGAAAGGTCGGAAGAGAAAACGTTGATGTGATTTCTGTACTGCGAATGGAGGGTATAGGCTTGTTCGGGCTTCAAATAAGAAAAATATCCTTTTGAATTGCTGTATGTGATGTAGAGTGTATCGAGTGTCAGAGAGTCGAGTATCAGGACTTCTCCGCGTATGAACTTGCCGTTTTGGTTCAAAAGGTAGCCGTCCATAAACTCCAACGGTGTTTCAAAGGCGAATACCTTTTTGTTTTGGGCTTTGCCGCCTTTGACAACTATTTCTTTTTCTCCGGCTTCCAAAACCACATCATCGTAGGGAGTGTTTATTTCGCTGCCCAACAGTATGGGGTAACTCCAATTATCCCAATTCGTCGTGTCTTCACGATGGGAAACGTATATGTCCAAGCCTCCATGGTTTACTCCTGCATTCGAGGAGAAATAAAGCGTTTTTTGGTCGGGCGAAAGCACCGGATTGCATTCTTCATATCTGCTGTTGACGGGTTTGGGCAAAAGAACGGTATCCTGTTGCCCCGTCGGTTTGCTTACAAGTCTGTAAATATCCCTGTTGTTCGCCGAACTCTCGAAACAAAAGCCGTTCGGATTGTGTGCGGATATTAAAAAGGCAGTAGCATTTGCTGCTTCATCGGTTGCGATATACTCTTTTTGTTCGATGTAAAGGGGAAGCAATTTGGATTGTTGAAGCGGTAAGGTGAGTGCTGTGTATATCTGTTTGTTGGGATTTTTCGATGCTTCCGTCTGAGTAAGGTATTTACGTACCAAAGCGTAAGAGTGGATATTGCCGTTTATACCGAAAAGGCTCTTGTTGGTCTTGAAATCCTCGGCACTTATGCTTTGCTTGGATAGAAGGATGTCTATGTTTTTTCCTGTTTTTTCTGCTTTCTGCACAAGAGAAGAAGAGGTCAAGGCAGGAAAGGCAGAGGTAAGGCTCACGATTGTCGATTTTCTGGTATCGACAAGATAATTCTTTGCGAAGATGTCAAGAATCTGCGAGGTGGTATCAAACATTTGCAAGGCTTTCATTCCTGCAATTGAAAGTTGGTCGAGAGTTTGTACTTTCAGTTTATCGTATGCGTAAGCCCATTGAGGGTGATTGCGATTGGCGGTAACAAAATCCATAAGGTCTGTTATTTTTCCGCTTCGCATGGCATTGTCATACACTACTTCTTCCAGTTTCTGACTAACTGACTTTCTGAAAGAACCGTTAGGGTATTCGGAAAGGTATTCGCTGTATGCCTCGACAGTATTCCGCTCCAAGGCTTGATTGAATACGAGTTTTTCGATTGTGGACTTCGCTCTGTCAATGTATTTCGAGTTCTCGTTGTTTTTGACAAAGTCTCTCAGTTTTTCCAAATCTTCGCTTTCCAAGATTTGTTCAACGAAAAGACGGTCTATTTCTTGCTTTGCAAGGCTGCTTTGCAAGGCTTTCGGATATTTTTCGACGTATTCGGTATATGCTTCAAGTGTTCCTTTCTTCTGAGCCCTTTCGAAAGCGAGTTGTTCCAACATTCTGCCGGCTTCCTGCGTGTAAGCGGTTTCTTCTTTGAAACATTCCATGAATTCTTCTGCCGATTCCACATCTTTGGTTTGGTAAATCTCAGTGAGTGCTTCCTTTATCAATTCTTTGGTTTCCAATTTACGGTTATTGCTTCGGCTGTTGAAGAGGTTGGCATAGCGGTATGCCATGCAGAGATTGCGAGAAGGATTTTTTTCTTCGGAATAGTAACGATACATAAGTTCCAATCGTTCCACGTCGTTGGTGTCTTTGTATGATGTGTTCAACTTCTCGAATGCTCCGGCATAGTCTCCGTTGTTCATCATTTTGTTTATGGAACCTGATTGACCGTAGCCGGAAAAACCAAGCGTCAAAACGCCAAACATGAAAATACTCAATGTTCGTATAAACTTCATTGTGCAAAAATTATTCGGTAATTATCTATTTGATGTCTGTTATAAAGTCCCGTATCCACAAATCTTCCACCTGTATATCGACCGTATAACGTCCTTTCCTTATATTCTTGTCGAACACTAAAACGTTTGAATCGAATTCTTGTTCTTCGATAAGATTACGTTCTTTGTCCGATACTCTTACTTTTTGAAGGCGATGTGTGCCATCTCCGTAAACCAAAATCCGTCCGTTGTCATTCCATATATATATGCCTGAATATTCGGGGTGTATCTCGTATATGTTCACGGCTTTGTTCAAGTAAATGCGGTAACGGTCGTTGGTATTTCCGCTTTTCAAAGAGGCCGTGATTTTATTCGGAAGACAAAGGTCGTAGAACTTGTGTTCGTACTTGTCTTCCACCATTACACTTATGTTTTGCGGAAGAACGGATAAATTGTCGAGGCGTAAACCGACTTCGGTATCCCTGCCTATGTAAAGACCTATGTCGAATGCGGCAGGATAATCGGGAAAGGTGTTGACGGACAACTCTTCTCCATCGACAATGAAGTATATCTCCGGCATGTCTTCACTTATGCCGAACATCTTATGGGCATCGTATTCGTCAAAACCGTACTTTGCATCGTCTATCATACCCATCAAGGCGTACTGTCGCTTGTTCCCGACTGTTGCAGCGAGGGAAAGATAGTTGTGATTTACGGTCGAACCTCTTCCTGTCTTCGGTATGTATTGGTGATTTCTCTTAAATGTAATTTCTCTGCCGTCCTGCATTGCTTCGACAAAGAAAGACTCCAGCGAGGGTATCATCACCTCTTCGTTTTCGTCCACTATAATCGGATTATATACCTTGTTTTCTCTGTCGAACAGGAATATGGCATTGCCTTGTATCTTTCCGTCTATATCCTCAAATAATTTACCTGTGCTTAACGGTGCCGTGAACGGGTTGCCGACCAAGTTCCATTTATCGTTGTTCTTTGCGGTAAGAGCAACGGTTGTTTTACTGTTGCAGAGAATGCCTTCGTATTTGACATCGAGGTCTTCATGTGTATAGACGGCATAGCCATGACCGGGTTGCAGTATGTAGTTTGGATCTATCAGGTATTCGCTCCAATGATCGCCATGTTTGCTGACAACGCCTGTGTTGTATTTCATGAGCCATGTCTCATTGCCGCTTTTCCTCATGGAATATACCAATGCTCTTGCCTGATTTACAGGTGAGGAAATATAATTCCATTTTTCCGACAAGAGGTTTTGATGTACCGTAAAATAGGAACGATTGCCGTAAACGATATCACCCGAAACGTAAAACATCTTTCCCGTGTTTATATCGACGTTTACGTTGTCGCCCAAAACCAACATGGAACATACAACGTCTGTTGTTACTTTTACTTTGCAACTGTCTTCGATGTAAACGAAATCTTCCATGTTCGGTTCGCCTTCCGGCTCCCATATAGTCGGGTCATTCCAGTTGCCGGAACGCACAAGACGTTTCGGTTTGGGAAATCCGAGATACCAATCCTTTATCTCAAGCTTGTCTTTGTTGCTTATGGCTATTTCCAACTTGTTTGCAGTGGCAGGAGATTGCAGAGGAACGCAATAGTCATGCACTTTCGGTCTGTCGTCATACTCTTTCAACAGTACGTTATTTCTGTACCATTTGTACGTTACGGATATATCATTGTTCAGAACATCGTTTCCGTATGATGTAAGTTCATCTTGATTTCCACTTACGTTCATTCTGAATTGGTATTCTTTGCCGGAAAAAATATCTGCAGCGAAATCGATGTTTTCTTCTGCCGATGCCTCATTGCTTATCAGGTTTTTCCTGAACTCGGAAGCCTTTGCACAAGAACCTTCCAATGGTATGATTATATTTTTGGCGAGTTTTCTGGTTTTAATGGTGAGTGTTGCTTTGTGGATACCTGCTTTTCTCGGTGCATAACATACTGTTACACTTTTGGGACTTGTCCCTGCGTCTATGCTCTTCGAGTCCACCGAAAAATATTCCTTATCCGCTCCGCTGATTTCAAGACGTACGGAATCTCGAAGATATTTGCCGGTGAATTTAAGCCTTATGGTCTCGGGATATGTGTAGGGCAATGGGATATGATTGAAATCCACTTTCTTTACTTCGATGGTTTTGCCATTCAGATGACGTGTAACATTCAATTCGACCGCAGCTCCGTTATACGGATCGGTTTGAGAGGATACGCATATATTCCTTGTGGATATTTTGGGGTCGTTTCCTTTTCCTCGCAACTTGCTGTACTTCCAAGAAATCTGTATTCGGTTACGATTATTGCACTCCGATGGAAGCACAACCTTTGAAAAAGTCCTGCTTACGGCTCTTTTACCGGTATAGAACTCGTATGGACGAGAACGAGCGTCTGTAACGTCTTTCCATTCAGATGTATCGGATAATCTGTATTGCAGCCTTACACTCCAACGAGCCTTTTTCGCTCCCGTGGAGTAGTTCTGCCATGCAATGGTTACATCTTCCTGATTCATGGTCGAAAGATCGAGTATTATCCTTCCGGCATTTGTTTTCTTGTTCTCGACTTCAAAATAAATCGCCGACTCTTCCGCTTTTCTGCTTTGAGCATCGAAACTCTTGATTTCAAACTTTCCCTTGCTCAAATCATGAACAATCTTCGTCTTTTCACCGTCCTGCTGTGCGTAAAGCCCGAAAACAAAACAGCAAACGAACAAACAAAGCAAACATCTTGTCTTTATATTCATCTTATCTTCCGACCGACTTTATTTTATAGTTATCCAATTCATATACAACGGTTCTCTTGTTTTGATATCCCATATCCTCTCCTGTTCGTTCGAAGTGATAAGGATTTATCATGCCGTTTACATCGGAAGTATTGGGATTTTCCATGAACTCGTTGCCGTTTTCAATCAGGCTGTGAACGAAATAAGTTACGATATCGTACCCCAAAGCCGCATAAATTTTATCCGGCTCGGTCTTGAAGTGCTTCCTGAACACTTTTACGAAGTTCACGAAATTCGCATTGGTGTAATCATTCAGGTAACTTAAAGTAAAATGGAAATTATACTTCTCCAAAAGAGACAAATCCATGGAGTTGATTTCGCACCACGAATAATCGCCGAAGAGGGTTATGTCTGCATCTTTTTTTGCTGCCAATGCAGATAAGAGTTTCCTCACAGAGCCGTCAGCATCCGACTTTTCATTTTTGTCTGTCAGCATTACAACGACATTTTTCTTCGTCAACGATATTTTGGAGGATACTTTGGTGGAATACTTGCCGTAATCCATTATCGTCCACATCATATTGCTTTTTGAAAGCAGTTGTTCGAAATAATCTGCAGACGCTTTACATGAACCGTGATTGTCATACAATATTATGATGTTGTCATCTGCATGTCCGGCACGCAAATGGCGTACAATGGTTTCTACTTCCGTTGCAGGCGATGGCTGTATCTTGAACGTATAAGCATTGTTCAGAATAGTCAAATCCGCACTCATCGGATTGACTATTGGTATTTTGTGTTCCTTTGCAAATTGTGCGGCAACGGAAAAGTTCTGCTTGAACACCAAAGGAATAATCAAATCCATGTTTTGCATCTCTGCAGAATTCAAAGCGGATTGCATTTCCTCCAAATCGTTTTCGCCCACATCGTAAACGTAACAATCCACATTGTACCCGCTTTTCTCCAAAACATCAAGGGCAATCCTTGCTCCCTCATAGAAGTTTATATATTCGAAACACTTGTATCGCTGTCTTTTTTTCTCGTCTATGTTGAATTTTGTAAAGGTGAGCTTGTCTATCTCTTCGTAATTCAAGGGCAATAGTATCGCAATATTCAGTTTTGTCTTCTTGTCGATTTTCTTATTCGGCTTTTTGTGAACCGTCAATGTGTTGCTGCGAACCTGCGTTACCGATTCCGTGGCAGAGGAAGCAAAGAGTGCTTTATTCCTTACCGTAATCGGTATCTTGATTGTTTGTCCGGCTTTAAGATTTTGGGCAGTCAACCCCGGGTTCACCTCCAATATATCTTGCTCCGTAAGGAAGAAATTCTTGGATAGCCTGTACAGCGTCTCCCCTGCCTCGACCTTATGCAACCCTACGGTAACATCATCGGACAAATCTTTGTTTTGGGAAAATGAAACCAAACAACAAAGCAATAAGACGGCAAAACATCTGAACTTTACTACAAAGTGCATAACCCTTTACTTTACTTGGACAAATTATTCCCACTCTATGGTTGCAGGAGGCTTGGAACTGATGTCGTAGCACACCCTGTTGACACCCTTGACCTTGTTTATGATTTCGTTGGAGACCTTTGCGAGAAACTCGTATGGCAAATGCGACCAATCTGCCGTCATTCCATCTACCGATTCCACCGCACGAAGAGCCACAACCCTTTCATACGTTCTTTCATCGCCCATCACACCGACGGATTGTATAGGGAGCAGACCCGCTCCCGCCTGCCAAACCTTATCATACAAGCCGCTGCTGCGAAGATTCGATATAAAAATATCATCAACCTCTTGAAGTATCTTCACCTTTTCCGCATTCACTTCGCCCAATATCCGTATCGCCAATCCCGGACCGGGGAAAGGATGTCTTTTAAGCAACTCATCTTTCAATCCCAAGGTCTTTCCGACCCTTCTTACCTCATCCTTGAACAAGGAACGCAAAGGCTCGACGAGTTTCAGCTTCATGTAATCAGGTAATCCGCCGACATTGTGATGCGATTTGATGGTTACGCTCGGTCCTTTGACGCTGCAACTCTCTATCACGTCGGGATAAATCGTTCCCTGTGCCAACCACTTCACGTCTTTCAACTTCGCAGCCTCGCTATCGAAGACATCGATGAATGTTTTGCCTATCGCTTTTCTTTTTTTCTCGGGATCGGTCAAGCCATTCAGTGCTTCATAAAAAATATTCTTCGCATCGACACCCGTAACGTTCAATCCCATATCTCTGTAAGACTCCAAGACGTTCTCGAACTCGTTTTTCCTCAAAAGCCCGTTGTCAACGAATATACAGTTCAGCCTGTCGCCGATAGCCTTATGCAACAACATCGCGGCAACAGAAGAATCCACTCCACCGCTCAACCCGAGAACTACCTTGTCTTCTCTAAGTTTTTCTCTCAAATCCTTTATCGTTGTTTCCACAAAGGATTCTTCCGTCCACTCCTGCCTGCAACCGCAAATGTCAACGACGAAATTTTTGAGTATTGTCAAGCCATCGGTCGAGTGATAAACCTCAGGGTGGAACTGTATGGCGTAAGTCTCCTCTTCTTCTATCTTATATCCGGCGTTCTTCACGCTATCGGTCGAGCAAATAACCTCATAGCCCTTCGGCATGGTCTCTATCGTATCCCCATGGCTCATCCACACCTGCGAATTGCAAGGAACGTCTTTCATCAACTTGCTTTCCTTATTTATATAGGTAAGATTAGCTCGTCCGTACTCCCTTATCTTACTTGCAATGACGTTTCCGCCAAAAGCACTCACCATATATTGAGCTCCATAGCAGACTCCCAACACCGGAACCTTGCCTTTGAACCACAAATCCGGCTTCGGAGCATCTTTGTCTCTGACACTGCACGGGCTTCCGCTCAAAATCACACCGGCAACCTCACTTCCGAACTCCGGAACCTTATTATAAGGGTGTATTTCACAATAAACATGCAATTCTCTGACCTTTCTCGCTATCAGTTGCGTGTACTGAGAGCCGTGATCCAAAATTATTATCGTCTGCATTTCTCAATCTGGATTTTCTATACAACAAATATTTTAGTCAACTCAAAATTCCTTTCTTCCAATCAAACCTTTCCGCCACAAAAACTTCAAATCGAAAGTTTCCAAAACCGAAAAGCCTCCCACCTTGCCCCTATGGCGAAAAGAGGTTCCAAAATTACTAAAAAAAAAGCACATAGCCGACCAAGCACGATAAAAGAATACCGAAACGAGAGCTAAACCCATGAAAATCCGCAGCCGAAAGGAACAATGGTGAACAAACTTACGCAAACTCTTTCGGCGAAAGGAAAATTTGCTATCTTTGCAAGACTAAAACTGATTAAAATGAATTGGATTATTTACGGTGTTGTGGCATTCTTTGTTACCTTTTTGTTGATGCCACCCTTTATTAAGTTGATGGTCAAATACCGATTACTCGATAAGGCAGGAGGTAGGAAAATACACAAAGGCTACACGGCACACATGGGAGGCGTAGTGATATTCATCGCCTTTATTTGTTGCGTCGTGTTCGGCTTATTCAGCACCTCGCATTTCGGAAGCCCTTGGAACATTACCTCGTTTCTCATATTGTTATGCTTCATTCTTTTGGTAGGAGTGCGGGACGATATGAACAATCTCACGCCTCGGACAAAATTACTCTGCGAAATAACCGTCGGTTTTCTTTTATGCTATACCGGAGTGAGAATACATGGTTTTTACGGACTGTTCGGCGTACAAGAAATACCGGTCTGGCTAAGCTATGTACTATCCATTGCATTCATGGTAGTGGTTTCCAATGCTTACAACCTGATTGACGGTATCGACGGACAGGCAGGCACACAGGCATTGGTGTTCTTCTGCTCCATGTTCCTATTTGCCAAATTCTTTATAGGCGAATTTACCGAACCTCCGTACAATGACAACTTCGCAAACACATCTTTCTGGCTTCTTGTAGACTCCGCAATGATTGGAGCATTGCTCGGCTTTCTGTACTACAACTGGCAACCTGCCAAAATCTTCATGGGCGACACCGGAAGCCTCTTTATAGGTTTCATGTTGGCAATCTGTATGATTACGGCAATGGATTACAACGGTAAAAGTTCCTCCACGCTATTTCATTATCCGATGAAAAGCAATCTCTTGGCATGTGTAATGTTTTTCTTTCTTCCTCTTGCCGACACCCTGAGGGTATTCGTACTCAGAGTCCGCAAAGGCAAAAGTCCTTTCTCCCCCGACAAAACACACATACACCATTTACTTCTCAGGATAGGCTATTCGCATAAACGCATAGCCCTAACCACCATGACCATACAAATCGTCATCTCCTTGATTTCCGTATTCGTTGGTTTCGTACTGGAAGACCTTTTCTATATATTCTATATAATTGCAATGTGGCTTGTGTTCGTATTCGCACTCCACGCATACATAAAATATAAAATGAACAAATTGTAACTATACACTTGATAATGGAAGAAAAACAATACGTTATACAGTATGAAGACGTCGCCTTATCCTTCGATAAGACCGTTTTGAGGAACGTAAACCTCGAAATACTTAAAGGAGAGTTCGTTTACCTTATCGGGAAAACCGGCTCCGGCAAAAGTTCCTTGCTACGCTCCATTTATGCCGATGTACCGATAGATGAAGGAGCCGCAAGAGTATGCGGTTTCGACCTCAACAAATTGAAAAAATCCCAAATCCCGCTCTTGCGACGCAAACTCGGCATAGTCTTTCAGGACTTCCAACTCTTGAAAGACCGTTCTGTTTATGACAACCTTGCATTCGTTTTGAAGGCAACAGGCTGGAAAGACAAGAAAGCCATGAGAGAAAGAATTTTACAGGCATTGGACGATGTAGGACTGCTCACCAAAACAGACGAACAGGCATGCGACCTCAGCGAAGGCGAAATGCAAAGAGTTGCCATAGCACGTGCCATAGTCAACCAACCGGAATTGATACTTGCAGACGAACCTACGGGAAACCTCGACCCCATAACAAGCGAAGAAATAGTCGATTTGCTTATGCACATCAACAAAAAGCACGGCACGACCGTCCTTATGGCAACACACGACTACATTGTAATAGACAAATTCCGTTCAAGAGTGATAGCCTGTGAAGACGGCAAAATAGTTTCGTAGCCACCCACAACACCAAATCATCAAAAGGATAAACTCAAGCGGCGTTCTGTCTCAGTAGAACGCCGCTTTTAATATGAAACACACTGTTTTGCTGTTCTACTTGCTGCAAATTCTGTCGCAAAACTACAAAACAAAAACAGGGAAGTCAAAAAGGCTTCCCTGAAAACCAATTTAGCTATGTTATCCCGTCAAGACTCGAACTTGAAATGTCTGAACCAAAATCAGATGTGTTACCATTACACCACGGGACATTAACCTGTAAAAACAAAAATTATGATTCTCTACACAAACCAGGGCTTCACAGCTCCTATCCTTGTTTGCGAGTGCAAAGGTACTACCTTTTTCCGAATCCGACAAACTTTTCGACAGATTTTTTTCGAGCCATGCCTGTTTTGTTCACCGTTTTGGTTTACCTTTGCATCGCAAAGAGATATTGAACCATATTGCGTATTTTATGATTGGAAATATGAATTTTTCTGATAATCAAAACGATGAAACCATTCTTTCGGTTGAAAATCTGCATATCGAATTCAAGTCCGGAAATCTTTGGCAGGAAGTTGTGAAAGGAGTGAATTTTTCCTTGAAAAGAGGCGAAACCTTGGGACTGGTCGGCGAATCCGGTTCCGGAAAGAGCGTTTCATCGCTTGCAATAATGGGTTTATTGGACAAAAACAACTCCAAAATAAGTAGCGGAAGCATCATATTCGATCGTACAACCAATTTGTTGCAACTCAAAGAAAGCCTTTACAGACAATATAGAGGAAAGAAAATCGCAATGATATTTCAAGAACCCATGATTTCGCTCAATCCCGTGAAGAAATGCGGCAATCAAGTCATGGAAATGATACTTCAACACGAGAATTGCCCGAAAAAAGAAGCACACGACAGAACTTTGGAATTATTCAAAGAAGTTCTGCTGCCCGATCCGTGCAGAGTATTCTCCGCTTACCCACATGAGTTGTCCGGCGGTCAAAAACAAAGAGTGATGATAGCAATGGCTATTGGTTGCAAGCCCGATATATTGATAGCCGATGAGCCGACCACTGCTTTGGATGTAAGTGTTCAAAAAAGCATATTGGAACTGATAGCCGATGTTCAAAAGAAATACGGCATGGGAGTACTGTTCATTACTCATGATTTGAACCTTGTGCATAAGATAGCGGACAGAATAGCCGTCATTTACAAAGGAAAAATAGTCGAATGCGGCGAAAAGGAAAATATTTTCTACAATCCGCAGCATCCGTATACCAAAGGATTGCTTGCCTGCCGCCCTCCGCTCGATTGTCGCCCCGAACGCCTGCCGACAGTCGATGATTACATGAACGGAAAGCAAACGACATTCAGAACAATAACCACGGCAGAAAGGCAAAAAGCCCATGCGGATATATATAATCAAACTCCAATTCTCAGAGTAAAGGATTTACGAGTGGAATACACCCTTTCAAAATCCCTCTTCGGCAAAGTCAAGAAAACGTTTCGTGCCGTGAACGATATAAGTTTCGATTTGTATAAAGGCGAAACCTTGGGACTTGTCGGAGAATCCGGATGTGGAAAAACCACCTTGGGCAGAGCAATCATGCAACTAGTGAAAGCCGAAAGCGATTCCATGTTTTTTGAGGACAAACCCATATCGCAACTCGACAAATCGGGCTTGAAACGCCTACGAAAAGATATTCAGATTATTTTTCAAGACCCTTATTCCTCACTTAATCCCCGAATAAGCGTAGGAGATGCAATAGCGGAACCATTGAAGACCTACAACATCGAAAACAACAGAGAAAAGAGACGCACCATTGCCATGGAAATGATGGAGAAAGTGGGGTTGAGCGGAACGTTCTACAATCGCTACCCGCACGAATTTTCAGGCGGACAACGGCAAAGGATAGGCATTGCACGAGCATTGGTTCTCAATCCCAAGATTGTCATTTGCGACGAATCCGTTTCAGCTTTGGACGTAAGCGTACAGGCAAAGGTTCTCAACCTTTTGGAGGATTTGAAAAAGGAATTGGGACTTACATACATATTCATATCGCATGACCTCGCCGTCGTGAAGTATGTATCGGACAGAATGATGGTTATGCGAAGCGGAAAAATGATTCAAATCGGAGATGCGGACGAAATATACGCCGATCCGCAAGACCCATATACAAAAAGCCTCATAGAGGCAATGTAAGCATAAATCCGCTGCAATATCTCTGTTTGTCAGAGGTCGGCATCGTCCTTATGGAAATGTCTATACACCTTTTCGGCTTTGCTTTTGCCTATACACTGCCGCAATTCCTCCATCGAAGCGGTTGAAATCTGCTTGACGCTGCGAAATCTTATCAAAAGATTTTGTGCCGTCGTCTCCCCTATTCCCTCGATTTCGCAAAGCTCGGTTCTGAAAGTACCTTTGCTTCGTTTGTTACGGTGAAAGGTGATACCGAAACGGTGAGCCTCGTCCCTTATGTGCCGTATCACGTTCAGCGAATTGCTTCTTTTGTCTATGCAAAGCGGGTATTGTTCCCCGGGAAAATAGATTTCCTCCAATTTTTTTGCAATTCCTATAATAGGAATGCTGCTTTCCAAACCCAAAAGAGCGAGACTTTCCACAGCCGAAGCCAACTGTCCCTTGCCACCATCGACAATAATCAGATCGGGCAGCGGTTTACCCTCCTCTTTCAACCTCCCGTAACGACGCAATATTATTTCCCTCATGGAAGCAAAGTCATCAGGCCCCTCGACCGTCTTTATGTTGAAATGTCTGTACTCTTTGTTGGACGGCTTGCAGTTCCTGAACACCACGCAACTTGCAACCGGATAATTTCCCTGAATATTCGAGTTGTCGAAACACTCCATGTAGCGAGGAGCTTTCGGCAGATGAAGATCTTTCTGCATTTGTTCCACCAAACGATTGCTCCATCTCTCGGGATCGAGAATGCTTTCCTGCTTTATCTTGTCGCTTTTGGCAAAAACGGCATTGCGATGACACAGTTCCAAAAGCCGTTTGCGATTGGCATCTCCGCCTTCGGATTGTCTGACATAGTCTTTCGGCAAATCCAAATGCACAGGCACGACTATCTCCTCCGCATTCCATGAAAGCGTATCCCTCAACTGAATGATTGCCTGCGTGAACAACTCTTCCGGTGTCTCGTTCAGCTTGCAATCGACCTGCGTCGAGACCGAGCCGACAAGGCAACCGCCGACCACCTTCATCGCATTCATCATTATGCCTCGGTCTGTCGGCACATAATCGAAAGCCTCCGTATTCAAAGCACTGTCGGAAAGGATTACCGTCTTGGAGGTGTAACTCTCCAAGAGGGCGAGACGTTGCCGTATCTGCTCCGCCTGTTCGAACTTAAGCTCGTTTGCAAACCCCATCATCTGCTCTTTGAGTTCACGTTTTATCCATGAAAAATCCCCTCGCAGTATTTTCTTTATCTCATTTATGCTTTTCATGTATTCTTCCTGCGAAATCAAACCCTCGCAAGGAGCATCGCACAATTTTATCTGGTAATCGAGGCACGCTTTATGCTTTCCCTTTGCAACGGACTCCGCACTCATCGCCTGCTTACAAGTACGATAACGGAACAACTTCCTTATCAAATCCGTGATTGCTTTGAGTTGCTTGCCGTTGGGGTAAGGACCGAAGTACAGAGAACCGTCCCTGTTGCGGTGCCTTGTGGTAAACACCCTCGGAAAAGTCTCGTTGGAAATACAAAGCCAAGGATAGGTCTTGTCATCCTTCAACATGATGTTGTATTTCGGCTTATGCTTCTTTATAAGATTGCATTCCAACAACAGGGCTTCCGTTTCGTTGCTTACCAATACAAGTTTTATATCGGCAATCTTGCGAACCAACACCTTCGTTTTCGCACTCTGATTTCCGTCATTGCGAAAATACGAACTTACACGGTTCTTCAGATTTTTCGCCTTGCCGACATAAATAAGCTTTCCCTCCTTGTCGAAGTACTGATATACTCCGGCAGAGGAGGGAAGTGTTTTCAAAATGGTCTCTATATGCGAGTCCGAACGTCCGTCTTCGATAATACCGGACATAAGCCTTATTTTTTACTCTTTATCTCCAAATCCGATTTCACAATCCGCAGTCCCAGTTCCATTATGCCCGTGGTTTCGTATTTCGTTCCCATGTTTACCAATTCCACGGTGTAGAGTCCTTTCTCTGCAAGAGTGATGTATTTCTTGCAAACCTCCTCGACATCAATCAAATCGCCGAGAGCATCCCCTGCCCAGCCGTTGCCGCTTCTGTCTCTGAGGTTTATCTCATGCACACTCTCACGAGTGGAACCCGAAGGCGAGGTAATGAGCATCTTGAACTTTATCTTGTTCTCGTTTACCTGCGGAGTGTGGCGTATCATCACCGAAATATCATAGCTTTCGTTCTCTTTGCTTATATCGATGTTCTCGAACTTCACGCTCTTGCCCTCTTCAATCCTCGCCCACTTGCAGGACGGCATTTCCTTGTACTGCTTGTACACATCGCCGCCCCCGCAGGAAGCGAGGAAAAACAACATCACAGGCAGCAACAAGGCAATCAATCCACTCTTCTTCATTTCTCTACAATTCTTTCAAAGCCTTGGAAACATTATTCTCTATTCTCTGCAATACATTCTCCGTATCCGTTCTTTGGAACTTCTCTCCCGTGATGTGTTCGTACAACTCCATGTAACGTTCCGAAATTTTCTCCACTATTTCAGGCGTCATCTCCGGCACTTTCTGTCCCTCCTTGCCTTGGAAACCGTTTTCCATCAACCATTCTCTCACGAACTCCTTCGACAACTGCCTTTGCTTCTCACCCTTACGCTGCTTCTCCTCGTAACCCTCCGCATAGAAGTAACGGGAAGAGTCGGGCGTGTGGATTTCATCAATCAATATAATCTTGTCTCCGTCTTTTCCGAACTCGTACTTGGTATCCACCAAAATCAAACCGCGTTCGGCTGCAATCTCACTGCCTCTTTGGAATAAGGCAAGGGCGTATTTTTCCAATAATTCGTAATCCTCCCTCGATACAATGCCCTTTGCTATGGCTTCTTCCTTGGAAATATTTTCGTCATGTCCCTCGTCGGCTTTCGTTGTCGGCGTTATGATAGGTGTAGGAAACTTATCGTTTTCCTTCATGCCCTCAGGCAACTTCACTCCGCACAATTCCCTTGCACCTGCTTGGTATTCCCTCCATGCACTTCCTGCAAGATAGCCCCTTACAATCACCTCCAATTTCAACGGAACACACCTTTTGCCCAACGTAACCATGGGATCGGGAGTGGAAATCTTCCAGTTGGGAACAATATCCGCCGTAGCGTCTAAGAATTTTGCCGCAATCTGATTAAGGATTTGACCTTTGAAAGGAATACCTTTGGGTAAAACAACATCGAATGCCGATATTCTGTCGCTGACAACCATGACCAACACCTTGTCCGCAATGTTGTAAACATCTCTCACCTTGCCGACAAACATGTCCTTTTGATTTTCAAAATTGAAATGAGTGCTTGTAACTGCTTCCATAGTAATACATATTTATATTGCTGCAAAGATAGTCATTTCTTCGCTTTTGCAGAGCAGGGAAACCAAGTTTTCGCCGCAGCACACTTTGTTCGACCATGAAGCAATATAAATCCACCGCTTGCGAAACCCGTTTCACCACAACCCGGAAACGAAAAATTCATATTCTCACAGCCTTCGGAAACACAAACCTTTGAAAAGTCCGAAACCCAAACGCCGTTCTGACAAAATGAAACGCCGAAAGAAAAAATTATTCCGCCGTTTCGTTTTGTTGAAACGCCGTTCGAGTTCGGGGCTTTTCAAGAGGTTGCAAATCATGTTGCCGGAAAAGTGCGTTTTATCGCCTGCCTTTCTCTCTGTTGCAGCGGCGACAGAGCATTTGACAGTTCTCTTTTTCCGTCTTTCCGCCCTCGCACCATGGCGTTATGTGGTCTGCCTCCATTTCTTCAATGGAAAAATGTTTTCCACAGCGGACACAAATTCCTAATTGGCTTTCGTAGGCATATCGTTTGTCGCTTTCTCGGAATGCTCTTATGTTTAAGTGCTTTTCATCGCCGAACAGAACATATTCATAAATGCCTCGCCTATTGGTAACGTCCTCATCTTGCATCAAACGGCTGACTTCCTCTTCCAATTTCGCCGAATCGAATTTCCCGTCTTTCAATTTATTGTACCACAAGCCCCAATCCAAACCCTTCATCTCCTTTCTGTACTTTGGGAAAAGGGCTTTCACCCAATTTATGACGCCTTGAAAATAAAGCCAAAGCTCGTTTGCGTTCGTCTCATGCTGGTGATTGCCCATATAAGCCTCGATATTGCCTTTGCTGATCCAAGAAACAGCCGTTTCAAGGAAGTCTTGGCGAATGGCACTGCCGTTCATATAATCCTTGGCTATGTTTTCAGCGGCACAATTCCTCTTTGAGAAATATCTTTTTGCGTCCGTGGTCCACGCACCCGAGTAAACAGCATTGCGGATTTCCTGTTCCGTCAACTTCTCTCCCGCAATGTTGATGGTCTGAAACCATTGCAGTTTCTCGCTATCGGTGCCTTCGCAGAAGTAAACCATAAGTTCATAATCCAAAATATTCTTCTGTTCATCTTCCTGCAAGTTGTGATAATACCTCATATCGTAGGAAAAAATCCCACTGACGTATTGGCAAATGCTGATGGTTCTTTGCTGTCCGTCAAGCACCTCATATTCATCGTTGCCGCACTTTACCCAATACATGACGTTCAAAGGGAAGCCCTTGCTTACCGTATCTATAACCGCATCCCGTTGTTTATCTTTGTAAACAAACTCTCGCTGATACTTAGGTCGGATATTGAGCCTTCCACCCCAACCGACAACACCCTCTTCATTGCTGTCTTTATATCCTTCCACCAATTCGCGAATCTTAATCTTCTTCAACTCTATCTTCATAAGGCATTTGATTTTTTAATTAGCATTCTAAAATAAGGGCATTTGCCGTTTATGGATAAGTCTTTCTCATCATTCCCTTTTCTAAACTTGATTATTTCAAATTGTTCGGGATTGTATTTATCCAAGAATGTGATAGGAACTCCCATAACGCCATCATAGTCCATAGGAATATCTTTTAGCTTACTTACTTCTATGGCATTGTAATTGTCATACTTGGGATATTTTTCCGGAGAGTAGGTTTGACCGGTTTCAATTACTTCATGGCGTTTGCTATGGTCGAGATTAGTGAACCAGCAACAGTTTCTAAACTTCACCAATTTTGTTTCCTCATCATAAACTCCCTTTGCATAATCACGACTTGCAGTTTCAGGTATTCTAAAATAGGCATTACCTCTACTAAATCCATTGCCTAACCAAATTTTATTCTCTTTTAGCAGTGGAAATATTTCCTTATAAGTTATCGCATTTTGGTGTCCGATAATCAGAAACTGTTTTTGGTATTCCATAAGTTGGGCAACGTATTCCCGAAAGAGGGAAAAGGGTGGATTTGTTACCACTATATCGGCTTGTTTCAGCAGTTCTATGCACTCACGGGAGCGGAAGTCTCCGTCTCCTTGCAGTTCTCTTATATCTAATTCGTTGTTATCTACGTTTTTATTGCCGTTGCGGTCGCCCTCATAGACGATATAGACAGCCTTTTCGCTCTTTCCCTCGCTGAAAAGGTTAATATCTTGATTTTTATAGCAGGTTGCAATCAGCTTTTTCAAGCCCAAATACTCGAAATTGGCAGAAAAATAGAAGAAAAAGTTGCTTATGCGTGGGTCATCGCAATTACAGAGAATTGTTTTGCCCTTAAAATGTTCCTTATAGTGAGAACATTCTTTTTCAATGTCGGAAAGTTGAGTGTAAAACTCATCGGCTTTCGCCTTCTTGGCTTTGTGAAGGTTACTGTTTTTGTTCATGGCGGTTTTTTGTGCTTTATGCTCAAGCCCCCATTCCGTAAAGCCAAACAAAAAAGGCGAGACCGTTTTGCATTTGCTTATTAACTATACAGGTACCGCCAAGAACCTATGCACAAAATAAGCACAAAACGGTTCACGCCCAAAGACGCGAACCCCGAACTGCTTATTCTCTTGTGCATCCGAAATTTGGCGGTTTCGTATAGTAGAGAATAAGAGCTTAAAGCTCGATTTATAATTCTGTTATCCTATTCTGATGTATCTACATATCGATTTGTTTTTCGCTTGCAAATGTACGAAATAATATTCACCCCTAACAATCAAGCCGTTTATATTCTTATCGATTTTTTACGGCACTTCCGTTTTCAGAATCGCCGTTTCCTCGAAATCGAAACGCCGAAAGGAAAAATCATTACGCCGTTTGGTCAAATTCTTTCGGCGTTTTATTTTTCCGAATCGCCGTTCCGGTACGGCTTTGTCAAGGAATACCTTTTTGATATGTGTGAAGGAGTGTCGGAATTATTGTTTGCGGCGTTCTTTTTTCAGTTTGCGTCGGTGTTGCCAACGTTGCCATCTTTTCAATGGGGAGGCTGTTCGAGAGGTTCGGTTGAGTTGGAGCATCCGGTCGCCGTCGGAAGCGAATTTCTCGGTACGGGCTTCGGCTATGCTGGCATTCAGTTCGAAGCCTATGAGGAGTATGAAAGAGTTAAGGTAGGTCCATAACAGGAAAATGATTAACACGCCTATCGAACCGTAGAGGGCGTTGTATCGGGAGAAGTGAAGTATATAGAAATTGAAGCCTTGTGTCGTGAGAATGAACAGCAGGGTTGCCAAACTCGCTCCTGCGGAAAAGAAAGTGTAGTTCTTGCGATTTGCGGGTGTCCAATAGTACAACGCAGCGAACATGAGATAGACTATGCTTATGAGGAGAAACCATTTGAGGCTTTTCAGAATGATGAGCTTGGCGGTTGTGTCCAATATTCCTTCTTGTTCCAAATGCCGAACGAAAATACGGAAACCTCCTATCAGGGTGAAGCTGATGAGTACCACGATTGCTATAATCACAACCATGAGAATGCTGAGCAATCGACGCTTCAACCACTTGCGTTTCTCTATGCTGTGGTGCGATTGGTTGAAGGAGACAAGCATTGCATTGATTCCGCTCGACGCGACATACACAGAGGAAATGAAACCGACGGACAACAACCCGTTGTGCTTACGGTGCAAGATGTCGATAAGGGTTTTCTCTATTGCGGGATAGACATTTTCCGGCAAAGTCTCTTTCAAAAGCGAGAAAAGCTGTTCTGCATAATATGCGGTATCGAAATAGGGTAACAGGGTGAAGAAGAACAGCACCAAGGGGAAGATTGCCAAAACGAAGTGAAAGGAAACGGCTGCCGCTCTCTGATTCAATACGCCTTTCATCAGGCCTTTGATGAAGAAAACGGTAACGTCGAAAAGCGGAACGCCTTGAAAACCGGGTATGACCAACATTCGGGAAGTGTGCAACACCTCTCTGACCGGTCGCCAATATATCAACTTTCGCAGATACTTCGTTTTGGTAGAGCCGCTCATCTATTCGTCTGCCAGCAAACTTAAATCTATGCTTTTTATATGGTGCGTCAACGCACCGACAGAGATATAGTCCACTCCGCAACGGGCGTAGGATAGGATATTTTCGGATGTTATTCCTCCGGAACTTTCGGTCTCGTAACGGTGTGCTATAAGTTCCACGGCTTTTCGGGTATCCTCGATGCTGAAATTATCCAACATTATTCTGTCCACGCCTCCGTGTGCAAGAACACGCTGCAACTCATCGAGGTTTCGCACCTCTATTTCTATTTTCAGGTCAAGCCCTTTATCTTTAAGATATTGCAGAGTTTTGTCTATTGCCTTCTCTATTCCTCCTACAAAGTCGATATGGTTGTCTTTCAACATTATCATATCGTATAAGCCCATTCTGTGATTGGTGCCGCCGCCTGTCTTTACGGCATACTTTTCCAGAAGTCGCATGCAAGGAGTTGTCTTGCGGGTATCCAAAAGCCTTGTCGTTGTTCCTTCGATGAGGCTTACGTATTCAGCCGTTGCGGTCGCTATTCCCGAAAGCCGTTGCATGTAATTCAAGGCTGTTCTTTCAGCAGTCAGGATAGAGGCTGCCGAACCTTCGACTCTGAACAGTACGTCGCCTTTCTCGGCTCTCTGACCATCTTTCATCAATGGCGTAAAGGCGATTTCCTTGTCGGTAAGTTCGAAAACCTTGCGTGCAATATCCGTTCCGCAAACCACGCAGGCTTGCTTCGCCACCAATTTGGCTTTCCCTTTCTCTGTCTGGGCGATGCATGCCGATGAAGAGTAATCACCCCCTCCGACATCTTCTTTAAGAGCGGAGAGGATGTGTCGTTCGATGTATTGTTCGTTTAGTTCCATTATCGCTTGTTGATTATCAGTATGGTCTCCCAAGAGAAGCCTTCTGCGAAAATTCGCAGTACGTATGACGAAGTGCCGAGTTGACTGAGGTCTATGTTGTTTTCGCCTTTCACTATACGGATATTGTCCATCGTTTGAACGATGCCGCCGTTCATTGACACTATTTCCAGCCTTGCAACAGGCAATTCTCTTTCGGAAATCAAGCAAACCTTTCCGTCGGAAGGGTTAGGTGTAAGTTTTATCGCTTTTTTATCGCTCTCGATGTCAGCCAAGCCGACACCTTCGGCAACATTGACGTTGACGGAACCGGAATACTTCATATCGCAAACCCCGTTCTGTACGGCAACACGGTATTTGTATATCCCCTGTTCCGTAGGCACATCGGTGAAATAAACGCTGTCTTCCGAGTTTTCTATTCTCTCCCAATTAAATTCGGGTTTTTGTCTTTCCCAATAAAGAATGTCTCCGACATTTGCCCTAAGCTGCAATCTTACCGCCTTATTCACTGCAGGATTGTCGCTTACGAGGAATACATTACCGCCTCTTGTCGTTGCGTCTATGGTAATGGTTACAACGTTACTCGTATCCGTTACAAAAGTTGAACGAACCACTCTGCGGAAATAGGTAGTGGTGAAAAGTTGTCGCAACTCCAAGTCCTTTCCTGTGGAGAGGGAACTCAATGTACTCTCAATCCAATTTTCTCCATCGGTACTCATAATCCATTGATACTCGTATGTGCCATCGCCTCCGGTAGGAGTGCTGCCCACAAGAGAGTTTGCAACCACGCCTTCGCAGACTGTCTGGTCTCCCGATATGGTATTGTCGAATATAGGGGTGTATGGAGTCGTTATACTATACTCGCTTCCGTATGAAGTGCCGAAGGAGTTGGTTGCGAAAGCTCTTATGTAATATGTTGTGTTCTCCGAAAGATTGCTCATCGTGGTCGAGAATGCACCGATGCCGGAACCACACTCCATTACGTTGTTTGTGATATCGGGATTGCTTGTCGTCGCCCAGCATATACCCTTTCTCGTAACGCTGCTTACGCCTTCGTATGTTACTTCGCCGGAAACGCTTATGCTGTTATGCGAAGCAAGGGTCGGTTCGTTCGTTACGACAAGCGGAACCTGCAAAACTGCATTCACAACTATGTTTTTGATGCTCAATGATGCCATATTGGACACGCCTTCAAAGGCTATGAAATATTCCTCGCTCAAATCGGTCAACTCTATCGTATCTCTCGTATAGGTTGTCGCAGAAGCAGCAAAACTTTCGAGTGTATTCCATTGTTCGGATACGTTTCTGCGGTAAAGAACCTTCAATGTATCGACGGCAGAAGTGCCGGAGGCAGGTGTTTGCAACCTGTCGAAACTGATGAATGTGTTTTCAAAGTTTTGAAGATTGAATATCGGCAGTACAAGAGTGTCTCTTGCTCCTGCTGTTGCAACGGTAAATTCGTACGAAGTATTGTCCTCCGATAATGTCCAACCGTTTTGGTCGACGCAAGTTGCGGAAACAGTGTACGGATATTGGGAAATTCTCTCACATCTTGTCGTTATCTGTAGTTCTTCTCCGTATTTCAAGTGTCCGTTGTTCTTTGCGAATGCTCTGACATAGTATGTCGTGCTTGGCTCCAAGTCATTCAAATTTATGGAATAGTTATTCGCAACAACTGTTTCTATGAGGTTGTCCTCCATTGTCGGCATGGAATGCGTTGCATAGCACAATCCCAATGTGTGAACAGGGTTGTTGCCGTTTGAAACCAAAGAAGCATTGACCTCTGCCGCCACATCCGTAACTTTATCGTATGATAGAGTTCTCACATCGGGGAAAGCCGTCATGTCGGTCTCGAATATCTCCACGTCATCTACGCAAACGCCGTAGCCTCCTCTCAATACGGCTTCAAAAGCCACATAATACTCGGCAGAAGGTGTAGGAAGGTTTATCGTTATCTCCGTCCAAGTGTCTTGCTCGGAAGTAAAGGATTGCAGAAGTGCCCATTCCGCATTCGCAGATGTCTTATAGTAAACTTTCAAGTTGTCATTCCTTCCTGTTTTCGCTTTCAGAGCGTATGAGAACTTCAATGCAGGTTGACTTATGCTCGAAAGGTTCAATGGTAAAGATACAAGCTTGGTCGTTTGTGTGCCTTCTCTCCAATCGGAACGAATGAATGCCCAACGAGAACCCTCATCGGCACTTGCTATTGCTCCGCTTTCGTATGCGGAATCGGTCAATGTCCACTTGTTCGATACGAATACGCCGAATTCCTGTCCCCAACAATCGAAGCGGGTGTCGTTTGCTTCAAAACTTTCGGCGAAAGGTATCTCCGTTTCCGCAAAACATATCGTTTTAACCGCGATTGCCTCTCCGTAACCCACTCTGTCCGCTGTTTTTGCATACGCTCTGACATAGTATTCCTTGTTCGGCAGCAAATTATTCAATTCTACCGTGAATTGATTGGTCGATGAGGAAGAAATCATCGTGCCGTTTGCTATCGTAGGAATACGAACCGAATCGGAAAAACAAACTCCTCTTTCGATTATTGCCGAAGATTGAGTACCGTCAACCCTTGCATTCACTCTTATGCTGTCTGCGAATACCTCAGCTCCGAGAGTCGTTACGACAGGTCTTGCATTGTCTGTATCCAGATACAGGAACGTTATATTGCCAGTTGAAGTGTTTTCGCTTATGTTGCTTATCGGACGATTAAGTCTCATTCCCGAGCGGGATTTGCTGTCAGGCGTTGTTTCGTCCGTGAAACTTGTCTTGTTCGATGTTCCCGGGAACGGATTGCCGGCTCTGTTGTTTGTATTCGAATTTGCTTCCTCCAAGTCCAAACCGGGGTTGTTCGGGTCGCAGTTGGCACAATTATTGTTCCAACCTGCAACATTTTTATTTACATGGTAAATCAACATGCCGTGTCCGGGCAGATAGTAATCCCAACCGACCTGCTGCCTGTTTTCCAAGATGAAATATTCGTTTTGATTAAAGCTCATTTTGTATGCAATGTTGCCCGAATGCAATGGCGGTAAAGTTACGTTGCCCGAATCGCTCAATTCGATTATTTCGGTATAGCCTCTCACTTCTCTTTCGTGAGCCGACCATAGTGGAGGACACAATCCTTCATTGTTGTAATTACCTCCTGCCATCAAATCCCAAGGACCATGGTCTGCAAAGCTGCCTTGTTCCTCATAATCGGTATCATAATAATCCGCCTGACCCAATACATGTGAAAATTCGTGGCAAATGGTTCCTATGGACATCGGTTTGGAATAATAAGGCGAACCTTCCTTTTCAGAAGATACTCCATAGTCGGATACATATACTCCATCGATGGAATAAGGTGTATATAATCGTGAACGGTGCGGCCAGATGGTATTCTCTGCACCTCCCGAAGCAGCAGAATATCCCGCATAAAGAACGTAAACACAGGATACATATTCGCCCTCTCCGTTGGTGAATTGAGAGAAATCGACCTCAGGATTTGCAAACTCTATGGCTTCGATCACCAAATCGCGAGCCCGCATATCCGTATGAGTGCCTGGATAGTTCTCTCCGTAATAAGCCATTTCATGACTTGCCGTATAAGGACCGACAACCGTCGCCTCGACATTCAGTTTTCCGAAAGACGATGCCTTGAAAAAGTCTTTAACGCTTCCTTGATGTCCGTTTGCGGAATAACCTACCTGATTGAATAACGCATCGACGTCCTCTCGCGTCATCGTGAAAGCAAGATCGGAATAGCTCATAAGGATAACCAACATTTTATAGTCCTCCACACCGTTTGCATTAAGGCTTTTGTGCATTGTCTTTTCGTTGAAATCCGCCGAAATATCCCAAAGCTGTTTCAAATAGGAGATTTGCTCCGGAGAATAAAACAAATTCTTGTCCAAAGTCGCAATCAACGCCTTTTCTTCGCTTGTTCTCTCCGCAGGATTATGCGTCAAAACAGAAGAAGGCTTAATTCCGCCTTTTCCATCGGGAATTGCATACACGAAGTCGCCGTTCTCCGCTCTCATCAGCGTATAACCATCGGAAGTTTTAGCCCAAGCGACTTTCTCGTCCCCTTTAAGAAGAACCGACACATTCGATTTATCCGACTGAGTGAAAACCATGGGATAAGGATACGCCGGAACGCAAAATGCCTTCAAGCCCAAGCATAGGACAAAGGCACAAAAAAACACTAATGTTCTTGCTTTCATATCATCAAAATTCTTATTATTCAGCCTACAAAGGTACATGTTTTGTCCGATATATCAAAATACAGAAGCCGAAAATCGACAAAAACCGCTATTCGTTACTTTGCAAACCACCTCTTTGCGATGCGAGAAACCCAAACGCCGTTTCGGAAAAACAGAACGGCGTTTCGTCGAATTCTTTCGGCGTTTCAGTTTCGTGGAACGGCGTTTGGTTTCCGTGATTGCAAGGCTTTGATTTTCAAAACATGAAAAGAAGTTCCCGTAAGGGTGGGAAATGACTTCTTTCGTTCATGCGAAATTCTCCGGAAGACCGACTTGCAATATTTGTTTCCCATGTTCGTTCGATAAGAGAATGTGTGGGAGAGATGAAACAAATCAGTGTTTGCGTAAGTAACGATTTGGTGTGCGACAACAGGGTGGACAAGACTTGCCGAAGCCTTGTCGGGTGTGGTTTATCGATAAGTCTCATCGGCAGAGAGTTCGATAATTCGCCTGCTTTGCCGTCTCGCAATTACGAATGCGGCAGAGTACGGACGTATTTCAAGAGAAACGTTCTCTATTATGCAGAACTGAACTTGCGTCTTTTCTTTCGATTGCTTTTTTCAAGGCAGGACATTATTTGGGCAAACGATTTGGATACGTTGCTGCCTTGCTGCCTTGCTGCAAAGCTCAAAGGCAAACCGCTTATATTCGATTCGCATGAACATTTTACCCAAGTGCCGGAGTTGAAAGCCAATCCCTTTGCCCGCAAAGTGTGGAAGATGGTGGAGAAATACTGTATAAAGAAGTGCAAAGGCGTTGTTACGGTTTGCGAACCTATACGGGAGTACTTCAAAGAGGAGTATGGAGTTGAAAGCGTGGTGGTCAGAAACATGCCGCCGAGACAAGCCGCAATCGAAAGTCTTATTCCTGCCGCCGAAAAGGAGAACCTGATTGTTTGGCAGGGTGCCGTGAACATGGAAAGAGGGTTGGAAGAATTGTGCGAGACAATGCAATTCGTCGATGGAAGACTTGTGATAATGGGAGACGGAAGAATAAAGGACGAATTGGAGAGTAAAGTACGGCAATACCCGTTCGCAAACAAGATTTGCTTTGTCGGCAGATTGCCCTTTGCGGAAATGATGAGCAATACGAGGAAAGCGAAGCTTGCGGTTTCGATAGACAAACCCACGAACGGCAATTACGCAATCAGTCTGCCAAACAAGATTTTCGAATATATGGCAAGCGGCGTTCCGATGCTCGTTTCGCCTTTGCAGGAAATCGAACCCATAGTGGCGAAATACGAGGTCGGAGAGTTCATTCGCTCATATAACCCGCCGGAATTGGCAAAACAGATAAACGAACTGCTTTCCGACAATGCAAAAGCGGATTTTTTTGCGGCAAATGCCTTGAAAGCCACAGCGGAACTCTGTTGGGAAAATGAAGAAAAGAAGATATACGAATTGATAAAGCATACGGAGGACATCAAATGATTTCCATACTGATACCGGTTTACGAAGAAAGCTGCATACACTTGGTCAATGATTTGCGGGAACAGGCGAAGAAGTTGTCGGAAGACTATGAAATATTGGTATTCGACGATTGTTCGCCGACAAGGAGGGAAGACAACAGACCTCTTGCCTCTATGAGAGGAGTGTTTTACCATGAACTTTCCGCCAATGTAGGACGCTCTGCGATAAGAAACCTTTTGGCAGACAGGGCAAAGGGAGATAAACTCCTGTTCGTGGATTGCGACAGCAAAGTGATAAGAAAGGATTTCTTGGAGAAGTACTTGAATGAAGCCGATACGGCAGATGTTTTAATCGGAGGAACGGTCTATTGCCCCAAAAGCAAAGTGCCGAAAGGTTGCGAACTGCATTGGAAATATGGAACTCAGGTGGAATGCAACAAGACGGGGAAAAAGACAGATACTTTCCAAGCCAACAACTTTTTTATCAAGAAAGCCGTCTTTGAAAAGGTAAAATTCGATGAACGCATCAAAGGATACGGACACGAGGATACCATTTTCGGCATAGAACTCAAAAAGGCAGGTTTTGCAATCAGAAATATAGATAATCCTATCGAGCATTCAGGCTTGAAAAACTTTGAAAACTTTATTGCATCGACCGAAACGGCGGTACGAAACATGAGAAAGATAATGCAAAACAGCGAGTTCTCGAATTCGGTAGGCGACATTCGATTGATAAAAGCCTATAAAAAACTCGGAGCATTCGGCTTGCGAGGACTGTATTCAAGACTTTTCAAGATTACAAAGCCGTCTGTTCTCAGTTTGTTAAGAAGCGATAATCCGAATTTACGTTTGCTCGATTTATATAAACTCGGCGTTTTTTGCGAAAGGGACAAAGCTTAATAGCAACGATACTGAAATTCCGCTATACGGCGTTTTCAACCAAGCAAAAGACGGAAAGAAAATATTGTTATCTGCAATGGTACATGAAATTACTCGGAAGGAAGCGGCATTCATGCAAAAGCATGCAGGGGAAGCTACGGACAAACTGATGTTTCGCTATTTCGAATCATCGGAAGAGGATTTGGACGTTGCTTTCTGCTGTTCGCAAATCGCCGCTCGCCGGAAGTATGCTCGTAAACTGCCGGATTTCGTTGCCGATTGTCGCATAGTGTTTCCTCCTTCCTTGAATTTGGAGCAGTCATCAAGCGAAGCAACCGCACGTTATAAGCAGGGACTTATCGGAAAGGGTGAAACACTCGCCGACCTTACCTGCGGGTTCGGTATAGATAGTTTTTACTTCGCTCAAAAAGCCGCAAGCGTTCTCTGCACAGAGAAAGAGGCTTGGCTTTCCGAGATAACGGAATATAACTTCGGCGTTCTCGGGCTGACGAATTGCCGCTTCGTTTGTGCCGATGTTGCCAAACAATCCGTAGGAAGCATATTGCAAAGTGTCGGCTTATCGTCCGTAGATGTCATCTATCTCGACCCCTCTCGCAGAAATGAAAACACAAAACAAAGGGTTTATGCAATAGAGGATTGTTCTCCCGATGTGAAAGCGATGATAAAGGATTTGCTTTCGGTATCCGAGCATATCATCATCAAGCTTTCCCCGATGGTGGATTTGAAAGCCTTGGAGAGGGATTTCGATGGTATATGCGATGTTCACGTGCTGTCTTTGAGGAACGAGTGCAAGGAAGTCCTTGTAGAGATTCGCCGAAATTATGAAGGCAAGGTGCTGTATCATGTTGCGGATTTGACGAAAGGCGGTTTCGGAGTGCTGTCTTTCAGCCGTGAGGAGTGCGAAACCACCGACCAAACAGGCGATAAATACTCGCAGGTGGGCAGATATTTGTTCGAACCCGACGTTTCATTGATGAAGATAGGGCTTTTTCAACCTCTGATCGAGAGATACGGAGTGAAAAAGTTGCATAGGAACACTCATCTCTTCACTTCCGACCGCCCGATCGAAGATTTCTTCGGCAGGAGTTTTGAAGTGGAGGACGTTTTGCCCGCAGGCTCCAAATCGATACGCAATATAAAGAAAGCCAATGTGGCTGTCAGAAATTTTCCTCAAAATGTCGAACAAATAAGAAAGCAACACAAACTGTCCGATGGCGGAGACATCTATTTGTTTTTTGCGATTCTTAAAGATGAAAGCAAGGTTTGCATTGTCTGCAAGAAACTCCGTACGGCTAATCCAACGAGGAAATAAAATCATATCACCAAAATATAAATTCCATGAACGTAATCATAAACGAGAGTTGGAAGAATGTACTCGGCGAAGAGTTCGAGAAAGATTATTTTGCCAGACTTCGCAATTTCATACATTCGGAATACAGAACGAAAACGATATTTCCACCTGCCAAACTAATCTTTTCGGCATTCGACCTTTGTCCTTTCGATAAGGTAAAGGTGGTTATACTCGGGCAGGATCCTTACCACGAACCTCATCAGGCTCACGGCTTGTCTTTTTCCGTCCTTCCGCCCTGCCCTCCGCCCCCTTCATTGGTTAACATACGCAAAGAGATAGAAACGGACTTGGGGAGGCCGAGTGCATGTGCAGGAGACCTCGGATATTGGGCGTCGCAGGGTGTTTTACTTCTCAATTCAGTTCTTACGGTGGAGCAACACAGGGCAGGCTCTCACCAAAACAAAGGCTGGGAAGAGTTCACGGACAGAGCAATAGAAAGAATTGCCCATTTGAAAAGAAATGTCGTTTTCCTCTTGTGGGGAAGCTATGCCCAAAGAAAGGGAAGTTTCATAGATGAAACGCAGCATTTGGTTTTGAAAGCACCGCACCCCTCTCCCCTCAGTGCATATCGCGGCTTCTTCGGCTGCAAACATTTTTCCAAAGCCAACGAATACCTGATTGCACACTCGCTTACACCAATAGATTGGTAATTTCGCAAACTGTAAAGGTCGAAAAAACATATCAAATCAAAGGAGCGGAATATCAGACCTCGGCGAAGCACAAAACCTAATCGCCGTTTGATTAAATCTTTATCCTATCAATGAAAGCTGAAAACAAGAAAGAGGAGAGCGGTCGGCATGCTGCCGACTGCTCTCCTCTTTCGTATAAACGGAAACATAGATTTATTTCGACATTCCGCGATTTCTCAACAATGCTTTGATGTCCGGTTCTCTTCCTCTGAAATCTTTGTACAACTGCATTGCGTCTTTGGTGGAACCACTGCTCAAAAGGACTTTGAATTTGGCTGCCGTGGCAGGGTCGAATATGTTGCCTGCTTCCTTAAAGGCTTCAAAAGCATCTGCGTCCAACCATTCGCTCCATGTGTAGGAGTAGTAACCTGCACTGTATCCTCCATCGCCGAAGCAGTGAGAGAAGTATGTGGAACGATAACGAGGAGGTATCTGGCTTATCATGCCGATTTTGTTCATCGCTGCTTTCTCGAATTCCTGTGTATTGACTTTTTCGCCGGCTTTTATGGAGTGGAAGCACATGTCAAGGTAAGATGCTGCCAATAGTTCACTGAATGCAAATCCTTGATTGAATGTTCCGACTGCCTTCATGCGGGAAAGAAGTGCTTCCGGTATCACTTCGCCTTTCTCGTTCTTTGCATACATTGCCAAAACTTCCGGTTCGAAGCACCAGTGTTCCAACACCTGTGAAGGCAACTCCACAAAGTCTCTTGCAACGTTGGTTCCGGATACGGATGGGTATGTGCAATCGGAAAGCAATTGGTGTATTGCGTGTCCCATTTCATGGAATACGGTTGCAGCTTCATCTGCCGTGAGGGTCGTTCTGCCGTTTGGCGATTTCGCATAATTGAAACATACTGTGATTATGCAGGTTGTGCTCTTTCCGTTTTGACGATATTGTCCGCGATACTCGTTACACCATGCTCCGGATTGCTTGGAGTCTCTTGTAAATGGATCCCAATACAATATTCCCACGTGTTCGCCCTTTTCGTTCTTGGCTTCGAATACTCTTACGTCTTCTGCATAAACGGAGATGTCTTTTCTCTCGGTGAAACTTATGCCGTATAGTTTTTTAAGGGTTTCGAAGCAACCTTGTCTTACGTTGTCGATTTCAAAATAAGGGCGTGTTTGCTCTGCATCGAAGTCATATTTTTGTTGACGCACCTTTTCGGCATAGTAATACATGTCCCATGCTTCGAGTTTGGCTCCTTTTTCGTCTTTATCGAGGAGCTTTTGAAATTCTGCGGCTTCTTTTTTCGCCACGGGAACGGAGTAAGAAAGCAAGTCCTCCAATAGTTTGAATACTTTATCGGGTGTTTTTGCCATTCTTTCCTCCAACTGATAATGGGCAAAGGTTTCGTATCCCAAGATATCGGCTTTCTTTGCTCTCAACTCTGCCATCTTTGCGACCAAAGCATTGTTGTCTGTTGCTCCTCCGTTATTGCAACGATTGATTCTTGCTTCGAATATATGCTTGCGAAGTTCGCGATTGGCGGCATAAGTAACGAACGGAATGAATGACGGATTGTCAAGGGTGAAAACCCATTTGCCGTCCAAACCTGTGGACTTTGCCAAAGCCGCTGCCTTGTCTATCTCGCCTTGTGGCAGTCCTGCCAAATCCTCTTTCTTACCTACCACAAGTTTGTAAGCCTTTGTCTCTGCCAAAAGGTTGGCATCGAATTTGGCTTCCACTTTCGTGAGTTCTGCATTTACTTCTCGCAATTCCTTTTGTTTGTTTGCATCAAGCAAAGCACCGTTGCGAACGAAATTCTTATAGACTTTCTCCAATACGGCTTTTTGTTCGTCGGTGTAGTTCTGCTTGTCCTTGCCGTCCCATACCGCTTTCACTCTCTTGAACAGGTCTGCATTCATCGAAACGTTATCGGAATGGTGAGCCAACAAGGGACCTATTTCTTCCTGTGCCTTTTGCAATTCGGTGCTTGTGTTTGCCGCCAACATGTTGAAGTAAACGCCTTGAATGCGGGAAAGCAACTGACCGCTGAACTCCAAAGCCGCTATGGTGTTATCGAATGTTGCGGCTTCTTTGTTGGAAACGATTTCTTGGATTTCCTTGTCGTGTTGCTCTATTGCCGCCTTGAATGCCGGCAAATAATGTTCCGGCTTTATCTTCTCGAAAGGTGCCGTTTCAAACGGGGTGTCCCATTTCTGCAAAAGCGGATTGTCCGCATTGTCTTGCTTGTTGCATGCAGCAAATAGCATGCCTGCTGCGAGTAATGACATTACTGTTTTCCTCATTTTTTATTGTGTTTTATTGATTTATGAATTTCGTCTGCAAAGATACGAAATCGAATAATTCGGCGTATTCTTTCCTATAAGTTTTCGGACGCTTATTTCCCGCGTTGGGCTTTTTCTGCGTCCAATTGCTTACGGGACTTGCTTTGAGTTACGACATATACGCCCAAGAAGACCAATCCGGCTGCCAAGGCTTTGTGCCAACCGAACGTACCCATACCCATAAGAACGGCAACGAGAGTTGTTACAATCGGTTGCAGATAATTGTACATTGAAAGAACGGTGGGACGAAGTCGAACCTGCCCTATCGGTATGAGAAGATAGGTAACAAAGGTTGCGGCAAGTATGACATAAGCAATTTTCAGCCACAGGCTTGCAGGAAGTGAGGCAAAGGGTACTTGCGAAAGAGGTTTGTAACAAACAGGAAACACCATGAACGAACCGAATAGGAACATCCATTTCATAAGAGTGAGAGGATGATTTCGTTGAATGAGTTTCTTGAATAATGTAAGGTATAGGGCGTAAGCTATGCAACTGAGCAGACAGAACAAATTGCCGCTCCACGAACCGACAACCGAGGATTGGTTTGCCGAAGTGAGGATTAGTAACAACGCTCCGCTGCAACCTATCATCACTCCCAAGACCTTGAGAAAGGTTATAGGCTCTCGCAGGAATATTGCCGCCGCAATCATCGTCAGAACCGGCGTAAGGGTAACCACAATCGAAGCATCTACCGGCGAGGTCGATGACAGCCCGACCACGAAGCACATCTGATTGAGCGAAATGCCCAAAAGAGATGCAATAATCATTATCAGAATATCTTTTTTGCTTGCTTTCGGAGCTTTGAACAGGAATGCTGCCAACCAGAAGACAAGTGTCGCTCCCACAAATCGCATAAAAGTCAATGCAAGAGGAGAAATGGCATATTGGGAATCAAGAACGGATTTGGTTATAGGGGTATTGAAACCGAAAATGAGGTTAACTGCTATTATTGCAATGTGTCCTGCGTATGATTGTTTCATGATATGGCTTGTTTTGGTTTGCAAAGGTACGATTTATTCTTTGAGGAATAATGTCGGAACGGCATAGGAAAGAGAACGAAAGGTTTTTCATACCTTTGCAAATGCTTAATATTTAATTCGGGTTACGGAAATGATGAAGTATGTTTTTAATTTCGCAATCGGACTTTTGTTGACGTTGCATGTTTATGCCATTCCGGCAAGGCAGGTGCCTATAACGATAACTCAGCCCAACGGTAAGACTCTTACATATATAATAAAAGGAGATGAGGTTATGTCTTGGGCAGAGACAATGGACGGTTACACTTTGTTGAGAAACCACGAGGGTGTGTTGTGTTATGCTTTCCATGATATGGAAGGCAATCTGACGGCGTCCGATGTCATAGCCTGCAATGCGGAGGAAAGAAACGTGGAAGAGTTGTTGTATTTGAATAAAACAGAGAAGCGATTGTTCTTCGGTGAAAAGCAGTTGAAAGAGTTCGAACGAAGACGCAAAGCGATGTTTAACCATGGTTCTTCCGTGGATTGAAAGTCCTGAAAAGCGGTCTTTTGTTTTTTTTTCGTACATTTGCAGACTATGACAATGGAAGAGGATTTTAATAGGACTGAATATACCGAAGATAACATCAAGTCTTTGGAATGGCACGAGCATATACGTTTGCGTCCCGGTATGTACATAGGTAAGTTGGGGGACGGAGCGTCGGCAGATGACGGAATCTATGTTTTGCTGAAAGAAATCATAGATAACTCCATCGATGAGTTCGCAATGGGAAGCGGAAAGCGTATAGAGGTCGATGTGGACTTCGATACCAAACTCGTGAGAGTGCGGGACTACGGACGAGGAATACCTTTGGAGAAAGTGGTCGATTGCGTTTCCAAGATGAATACGGGAGCGAAATACGATTCGGAGGCATTCCAAAAATCCGTCGGCATGAACGGTGTCGGCACAAAGGCGGTTAATGCCTTGTCTTCTTACTTCAAAGTCCAATCCGTGAGAAACGGGAAAACCAAAGTGGCGGAGTTCAGCAGAGGAAACATGGTTGAAAATCGTCCGATAGAGAACTCCAAGTTGGAAAACGGTACCTGCATAGAGTTCATTCCGGATAACGACCAGAGGATATTCGGCAATTATCATTTCATTGACGAATACATCGAAAAGATGATTTGGCATTATGCCTGTCTTAATAAAGGTCTTACCATTGTATATAACGGAAAGAAATTCTTTTCCAAGAACGGCTTGTTGGATTTGCTGGCAAGCAACATGAATGAGGCGGACGGCTTATACCCGATTATACATCTGAGCGAAGAAGGCTTTGAATTTGCGTTCACACACTCCGACAGGGTTCTCACGGAGGAGCATTACTCATTTGTAAACGGTCAAAACACCACACAGGGTGGTCCTCACCTTTCGGGATTCAGAGAAGCATTGGTGAAAGTCTTGAAAGACTTTTACAAAAAGGACTATGAAGCCTCCGACATCAGGCAGGGATTGGTGGCTGCCATAAGTCTGAGAATTGAAGAGCCTGTTTTCGAGTCGCAGACCAAGACAAAACTCGGCTCGACCAATATGAAACCGGACGGAAAGGGCGTAGCGGTAAAGACATTCATAGGAGATATTGTCCACAGAAACTTGGACGATTATCTGCATATAAATTCCGAGACGGCAGAGGCCATTCTGCAAAAAATCCTTCGCAACGAGAAGGAACGAAAAGGCATGCAGAACATAAGAAAGTTGGCGAAAGAAAGTGCAAAAAAGGTAAGCCTCACAAATAAAAAACTGCGTGATTGCAGGGTTCACTACAACAGCAAAGATGCAAGGCGGTTGGAATCCACTCTCTTCATAACCGAGGGAGACTCTGCTTCCGGTTCTATAACCAAGAGCAGGGACGTAAACACGCAAGCCGTGTTTTCATTGCGGGGAAAGCCCAAAAACTCGTATGGAGAGAGCAAAGAGTTCGTTTATCGCAACGAAGAACTTAATCTTTTGCACAGTGCCCTCAATATAGATGAGGACATGGATAATTTGAGATACAACAACGTTGTGATAGCAACTGATGCCGATGTGGACGGAATGCACATCAGAATGTTGCTTATGACGTTTTTCTTGCAGTTTTTCCCCGATTTGGTCAAGGCTGGACATGTTTATATCTTGCAAACGCCGTTATTCCGCGTCAGAAACAAGAGACAAACCATGTATTGTTACACCGAAAAGGAACGAGACGATGCCGCAGAAAAGTTAAGAGGCAATGTGGAGATTACCCGCTTCAAAGGATTGGGAGAGATTTCCTCTGACGAGTTCCGCCATTTCATAGGCAAGGATATGAGATTAGACCCCATAATACTGAACAAAGAATCCGGAGTGAGCGAAGTGCTTTCTTTCTTCATGGGTTCCAATTCTGCGGAAAGACAAGAATATATCATACAAAATTTACGTTACGAAGATATCGATTAAGCACACAAAGAGATGAAGAAACTATACATTTTATTGGTTATTGCGACATTTTGCGGCATTACGGCAAAGGCACAATCGGAGGCTTTGAAGCCTTGGACGGATGTCATCGTCGATGACAGAGACCCTTCGCAATGGAAGTGGAACAAAACGGAGGCTTCACGTTTCAGCATACGGGGAGATTTCGATGGGGACGGCTTTTCCGAGAACTTATACGAGAGTGCAACAACTCTTTTTTCCGATAACGATGAACTTACGCCTCTGAAGTTGGACGGCGACTTAGGAGTATATTTTCTTGTCAACGAAGGAGATTTGGACGGCGACGGAGGAGATGAGATTTCGTTCATGACGGTGAACCGAGACTATTCCAACCTGAACTATTTCCGCATTTGGACATACAAGGATACCAAATGGAAAGAACTTTTTTGCGTTTTGGTGCATGAATACGACTGTCCGAACTACAAACCTCAAAAACCGGAAGAAATGTTCACCCATAAATGGAAACAAAAGAACGGTTACAATTTGAATAAGGTCGTTTTGAAAGTATGTGATGGCGTAGTCGATGTGATAGGACTTCACCCTTGCGAACGTTATGCGGTGGAACATATCAAACTTGTCGGCAAGACTGCTACTAAAAGGGAATGGGGCTTGATTATTCAACCGAGAAAAGAGGAGTAAAATATAGAATGAAAGAGTATTTAGGAGAAGCCGGAAATAAGAATTAATCTTAGTTCGGTATAGCCGTAACTCTCTTGAAGCCTTTATTCAATCGTTCTTCTATGCGATTAGTCGAATAAATCAAATTATGTATTCTGTGCCTTTCTCTACGTATGAGAAATACAGTATTTTACCTTCATTCTCTCTTTGTAAAATAAGATACTTGCTTATCAGGTACTATACCAAAAGTTGCATTTATGAGTTGAACTCAGACAACAAAATATTTTGGTCTTGGTTAAATTGATTGCGTCATGAAACAAATTCAAGGAACTTCATAATATATAGAAGTCAACATAGCAAAACATGTTACCTTTGGTAATGGAAATTTGTTTGGACGTTCCAACAATATCTTGGTTTGTAATGATGTCAATAAACCAAACATTCGGTTATTTAGCTACTAGCACAGAGTGTGCAACTTTCCACATGATTACGCACTATTGCTCCTGCAAAAGTAACCATTTTTCTTCTATCTGCAATAAACCCTCCTATATTTCTTCATAATACGTTCAATTCATCAAACATCTCTTTCGGCGTTCTATTTTCGTGAGATGGCGTTTGGTTATGTCGGTGTTGCTTGCGGGGTTTTTCTTATCTTTGCATTGTGTTTTCGTTCGGCGTTTTGCAGGCTTGAAAGGTGCAATGTCGAACATTAATGAACGAGAAAATTCATTGCTTATGGATAAGGCGGAGAAAAAAGAGAAGAAGTATGTGGGCTTTTTCGGCAGATGCAATGTCGGAAAGAGCAGTTTGATAAATGCTCTCACGGGTCAGAGTGTTTCAATTGTGTCCGAGGAGAGCGGAACGACCACGGATGTGGTCAGAAAGAGTATGGAATTGTTCGGCTACGGGGCTGTGGTACTTGCTGATACGGCAGGCTTGGACGATATGACGGATTTGGGACGACAGAGAGTGAAAAAGTCCATGCTGGAGTTGCAAAGGGTCGATGCTGCCGTGCTTGTGATAAGCGAAAACAGGTTTTCGGATTTGGAAAAGGGCTTCTTGCGGGAATGCAAACGCTTTGATGTACCATGCCTTGTGGTTTACAATAAACAGGACGTATGCAAGGTAGATGCCGATGTGTTGGCGGAAGTAACGAAAGCAGGTTCGGGTGAAGCATTGGTGTTGGAAAATCATTCCAAGGAGGTCATGCTTGCTTTGGCAGAAAGAATCGGGAAAATGCTCAAAGGGGAGGAAAATGAGAAACGCACGTTATTGCAAGGGGTTGTTGCAGGTGGCGAACTCGTTTTGCTGGTTACTCCTATCGATTCGGCGGCTCCGCATGGCAGGTTGATATTGCCGCAGGTGCAACTGATAAGGGAGGTTTTGGATCAGAACTGTGTGTGCATGGTGGTGAAAGAAACGGAGTTGGAATACGTTTTGAATAAAAAGGGAATAAAGCCGGATTTGGTTGTTACGGACTCGCAGGTGTTCGCCATGGTGAATGCCATTGTTCCGAAAAGCATTCCATTGACGAGTTTCTCCATTTTATTGGCGAGAATGAAAGGTATGTTCGAGGCATACTTGAAAGGAACGCCTTACTTGGACAAGTTAAAGGACGGCGACAGGGTATTGATGTTGGAAAGCTGCACTCACCAGCCGACATGCGAGGACATAGGCAGGGTGAAATTGCCGAAACTCATCAGCAAATACACGGGCAAAAACGTAAGATGCGAAGCGATGAGCGGGTTGGTCGATATAGGAACGCCGTTGAAGGAATTTGCCTTGATTATTCAATGCGGCGGTTGCGTTGCAACAGAGAAGCAGCTCCGTTCAAGGCTCAAACCGGCTTTGGAAAACGGCATTCCGGTAAGCAATTACGGCTTGGCGATAGCTTACATGAACGGAATATTCGAACGTGCAACAGAGATATTCAAATAAAACCGTACGCAATTTTTGGCAATTACGCAGGAAAAGCGTAATTTTGAACTTTCTAAGAAACCGATAGAGATGAAGAGAATATTTTTCGTTGCAGGCTTTTCCCTTTTGCTCGCATGTTCGTGCGGTAAGGCTTTATACTCTCATTATGATTACGATGAGGTGGCTTATTTCTATGCAAAACAGGAAAAATCCTTGGAAGGAAAGGACTTGAAAAAGCTGACAAAATCATACAAACGCATTGTGGAACACCCGAAAGGGGCAAACAACGTGCCGCCTCCGGGGGCGTATGCCGACTATGCCTATCTGCTTTTCCTGCAAGGCAATAAAGAGGAAGCCAAGACATATTTCCAAAAGGAGTATGTAACGTATCCGGAAAGCAAAGTTTATGTCGAATCCCTTATGCAAAAGTTAGGACTATGAAAAAAAGTATCATAATATTATTCACATTGCTGTTTATCGGAGCGGGTGCAGGCTTCGCACAGGTGGAAGAGGTATTGCAACAATCGGACAGCAATGTCAGCGTAATGGACAAAAAGACTCAAAAGAGGTATCTGAAAGAGCTTGAAAAGGAACATGAGGACACGAGCGAGAAAAAGGAGAACTTCATAAAGAGAACGTGGCATAAGGTCTTTCCGAAGAAGGTCGAAAGAGAGGTTTCTTATCATCTGATGTATCAAGAGAAGCCTAAGACCATCATGGTCATGTATCCGTGGAACAGAAGCAAGGAGAAGTTCGCCGATGAGATGTTTTATGTCTCCGTATGCAAAGAGCTGGTGAACAAGGGCTATTATGTACTTCCTGTATTGACCACTTTGGACGCTTATAAAGCCGACACCATGTTCAATTCCCGTTATTGCGAACAATCGGACAGCAGAAAATACCTCAAATCGCACGGAGTGGATGCCGTTTTGTACATAACCGTTTACTCCGTCAAGAAAGAATGGTGGACGACGAACGTAAACATGAACGCACAGTACGATTTGATTTCCACAAAGACCGGAGAGACATTGTTTTCCCGCCATTCGGATTTCAATTACGATTCTCAACTGCCACCGAAATCAAAGAGCGATAACGGCTTGATAAGTGATGAAAAAGAGAACAACCATCTCGGAATAAGCGAACAAATGCAGACTTATACCTTCTCGGATTTTCCTATCGGACCATACCATAAGGATTACCTGATGGACCAAAAGAAATTCTCGCACAAGAAAGAAATGAAGTATAAAGTCAAGATAAAGCCGAGCTGATATGGCAAAAGAGAAAACCGCTTTCTTTTGTCGCGAGTGCGGAGCCAAATCCGCTGTATGGATCGGTCGTTGCCCTCAGTGCGGAGCGTGGAATTCATACGAACAGGAAGTCATTCACCGCAGTGCAACAGGAAATACGGGCAGAAGAACTTCCGAAAAAGCCGTCACAATGCTGATGAGCAGAATCGAATGTGCGGGAGAGCAGCGTATAGACTTGAAAGACGATGAGTTGAACAGAGTTTTGGGAGGCGGTCTCGTCGTGGGAAGCGTTGTTTTGATGGGTGGAGAGCCGGGAATAGGCAAAAGCACGCTTCTTCTCCAAACTGCGTTGAATTGCAAGGACAAAAGAGTGCTTTATGTCAGCGGTGAGGAGAGTGCGGGGCAGATAAAGATGAGAGCGGAACGCATAAACAGAATGAACGGAAACTGTTATGTGCTGACGGAAACCTGTGTGGAAAACATAATCGAGCGAGCCGATGAGGTGAAAGCCCAAATCATCATAGTGGATTCCATTCAAACCATGACGACAGCCGACATCGACTCTTCGGCAGGCAGCATTTCGCAAATAAGAGAAAGTGCCGCCCGATTGAGTAACTACGCCAAGCAAACCGCAACGCCTGTGATAATTGTCGGACACATAACAAAGGACGGCAGTATAGCGGGACCGAAAATTTTAGAACACATGGTGGATACAGTATTGCAGTTCGAGGGAGAGAGAAACTACGGATACAGGATTGTTCGTTCGATAAAAAACCGTTTCGGTTCGACTCAGGAGTTGGGAATTTACGAAATGCAATCATACGGTTTGAGACAGGTGAGCAATCCCTCCGAAATACTCATGTCGAACAACGGAGAGGAACTGTCCGGCACCGCAATAGCTGCCACCATGGAGGGAAACCGTCCGCTGTTCATAGAAACGCAGGCTTTGGTTGCCAATTCCTATTATTCCTCAGCCCAAAAAAATGCGACAGGCTTCGATTTGAGAAGATTGAGCATGCTGTTGGCTGTATTGGAAAAGCGTGTAGGCATAAAGATTGGGGCAAAAGACATATTCCTCAACATAGTCGGAGGCTTGAAAGTATCCGATCCAGCCATCGACCTTGCTGTTGTTGCCGGTCTTATCTCATCGGGAGAAGATATTGCGATAAGCAATCGTCATTGCTTCGCAGCAGAGGTGGGGTTGAGCGGCGAATTAAGAGGAGTAATCAAAATCGAGCAACGCATAAACGAAGCTGCCAAACTCGGATTCGAGAGGATTTACATCGCCAAAGGCAATGCGAAAAATCTTTCACAAGCAGGAAAGAACATAGAAATCGTTTCACTCGGCAAGATAGACGAACTATTGCCGTATATCCTGAATTGAAAGCAGTGAAACGACCTTAGGCTGCACTAAGCCTTAGCATGCCTTTTCACGAACCTTGCAATCTCTCCTATAATCAGGACAAGAGAAGTGGAAACTATTATTCCGAACCAGTCTTGCAACTGTATAGGCGTTACATCGAACATCTTACCGCCGAAGCTCACTATAAACACCTGTCCTACCAGTATAAGAGCGGCGATAAACAGGAAACTGTTGCAGTTTTTGAAATGAAAGAAATCACGCTTGCTCAAATACGCTTTCGCATTGAACATATTCCAAAACTGCATCAACACGAAAATGGTAAAGAAAAGGCTTTTCTCATAATCGGACAGGTCTGCCGTTGCTGTATATCCGTCAAAGAGTAAAATATCTTTCATATTCCGTATGTCGTAGTGCTGAAAGATGTACAGCAATCCCATAAGGACAACGAAGAAAACGGCTCCCACGCCGAGGATACCTTTCCGCATGGATTTCGTAATGATGAAATCTTTTCTCTTTCGGGGAGGATTGTTCATCACTCTTTCGTCCGGCGGAAGCGAAGCCAAAGCCATTGCGGCAAAAGTGTCCATTATAAGATTTACCCACAGCATTTGAGTTACCGTAAGCGGCGATTCCTTGCCCATGAATGCCCCGAAAAGGACAATGAAACAAGCAACCACGTTTATCGTCATTTGAAAAAGAATGAACCTTTGTATGTTTTGATACAGGCTTCTGCCCCACATAACGGCTCGAACTATGGAATTGAAAGAATTATCCGTTATCGTGATGTCGCTTGCCTGCTTTGCAACGTTTGTGCCATCGCCCATGGACAAACCCACTTGGGCGGATTTCAAGGCAGGTGCGTCATTCGTTCCGTCGCCTGTTACTGCCACGACACAACCTTCCTCCTGCAATGTCTCGACAAGCAGTTTCTTATCCATGGGTCTTGCTCTCGAAATGATTTTCAAGTCTTTTATTCTTTTCTTCAAGTCTTCGTGTGGCATGGAAGAAAGTTGTTCACCCGTTATTACGCTGTTCTCATCGTTCGTTCCTTGCAATAATCCTATTTGTTCGGCTATTGCTTTTGCCGTAACCGATGTATCGCCGGTTACGACTTTTATGTCTATGCCGGCATTAAGGCATTCCTTAACGGCATCTGCCACACCGGCTCTCACAGGATCGGTTATACCAACCATTCCCATGAAGCATAAATCACGCACGGCAAGTTTCCCGTCTTTTATCACGCCTTTGTCATCGTCCAATTCCCTGTATGCAAAAACCAACGTCCGCATTGCCTTGTTCTGAAAGTCGGACAGATTTACTCTTACGCCCTCTCTGTCGAAGCCCTGCTCGAAGGAAGTACACATTTGCAGCACGATTTCCGGTGCTCCTTTGACCAAAAGAATTTTTTTCTTGAATACATTGGAGTGAATGACCGTTGCCATGTATTTGTTCTCCGTCGTGAAAGGCAGTTTCTCCAATGTCTCTGTTTCGTTTCGGTATTTTATATAGTCGTCGCCCTCGTCCTTCAACCACAAAAGCAGGGCTCCTTCGGTCGGATTGCCGATTACTTTTATTTTCCCGTCATCAAAGCAATCCAAATAGGCAGATGAATTCAAGGAAAGGCTTTCCGCAACGAATTTATCGGCTTTCAAATGCTCGGGGAACAAAGCCGATGCCACCGTCATTTGGTTTTGTGTCAGCGTTCCGGTCTTATCCGTGCATATAACGTTTACGGCTCCCATCGTTTCGCAGGCATGCATACGTCTTACAAGGCTTTTGCTTTTCAGAAGCTTCTGCATGCTGTAAGCAAGGCTCAACGTAACTGCCATCGGAAGCCCTTCCGGCACTGCCACAACGACCAAAGTGATTGCTATCATGAGACTTTGCAGCATGTATGTCAGAAATCCGATCCAATCGAACGAAGTCATGGTAAAGAAAAATATCGCAAGCCTGCCCGCCAACAGCAGAAAAGCCATGCAATAGCTTATCTTAGAAATCACGCCTCCCAGTTTCTCCAACTGTTCGTTAAGGGGTGTACGTATGGAATTGTCTATTTGACTTGCAGCAAAAACCTTTCCGGCTTCCGTGCGGTCGCCTACGGCAAACACCTTGCAGACCGCCTCCCCTTCCAAGACGTTCGAGCCTTTGTAAACTTTGTTTGAAGGAAATGTTGCCTCGCTATCGAACTCCTTTTCATCGGTTGTCTTGTTGCAAGAACTTTCTCCTGTGAGCGAACTCTCATCTACACGCAATCCCGTGGCTTCACAAAGAACGGCATCCGCACAAATTTCGTCTCCCGATGAGAGTACGAGAATATCCCCCACCACAATTTTGCTTTTATCCTCCTCTGTCAATTTACCGTTTCGGTAAACCTTCACTTTCTCATGGTCGTTCACCTTGTTCAAAATCTCGAATTCCCCCTCCGCTTTATGCTCGAAGAAGAACGACAAGCCTGTCGAGAGGAATACCGCAACGAAAATTCCCACAGGTTCCAAGAAAGCCGTCGGCGAACCATGCACGAAATATTCGTAAAAGGAAATACCGAGACTCAGAACGGCTGCAACCAACAGCACAACTATGAGCGGGTCTTTGAATTTCTCGAAAAAAACAAGCCACAAGGACTTTTTCGCAGGAGGTGTCATTACATTCTCGCCGTATTTCAGGCGACTTTCTTCAACTTCTTGGTCGGACAGACCGACGTATTTGCTTTTCATACGGGTATTTCAAAATTCATACAAGTCGGATAACGCTTCCAAGCATGGTATTATTATGGACAAACCTATAAAACAGGCATAAATCATCTCCAACGGTCGAAGAAAACAATTCCGAAGGGTAATTTGTTCTGTTTTCGATTGCTACACAAACGGCGTTTGGCGATAATTGCATAACTTTGCAAAAACAAATTATATGGAACAAGGAATATATCCGCTGAAATTCCTGCCTCTGTTCAAACAAAGGATATGGGAGGGACACAAGATTGCAGATTTACTGGGTGTCGATTACTCACCGCTACCCTCATGCGGCGAGTTATGGTGCTTATCCGGACTTCCGGAGCAGGAAAGCGTTGTTGCTAACGGCTTTTTGGCAGAGGCAAATATACGAGAGGTAATAGAAATGTACGCAGACGAACTTTTGGGCGAAGAAAACTACAACGAGTTCGGCGAAAACTTCCCTTTGCTTTTGAAAATACTTGATGCGGCAGAAGACTTGTCCGTTCAGGTACACCCCGACGACGATTACGCCGAGCGTATCGGGCTTGACAACGGAAAGAACGAGATGTGGTACGTATTGCAAGCCGACAAAGGAGCCAGAATCAGCGACGGGTTCAACAAAAACATGACAAAAGCGGAGGTCATTAACAGAGTGAGAGAAGGAAACCTGCCTGAGGTTCTGAACACGGAGCCGGTGGAGAAAGGCGACCTCTTTTTCATACCTGCGGGAATGGTTCACAGTGCCGGCAAGGGCTGCCTTCTCGCCGAAGTCCAGCAAAGCAGCGATGTAACTTACCGTTTGTACGATTGGCAAAGGAAGGACGCAAACGGCAAAGAACGCCCTCTACACTTGGAACAGGCATTGCAGGTTTTGGATTTGAAGGGCCACAAACACTCCGGCAAGATACATTACCATTATCACCCGAACGAAACGACAAATATGCTGACAACGCCTTTCTTCACGGTCAACCACATACATTGTTTCCAAGGATTAAGAAAGGATTACAGTGCTTTGGACACGTTCGTTCTTTATTTCTGCGTAGGAGGACAAGGCTTCATAAACACCGAAAGCGGAAGAATACCATTGAAAGCAAGCGAAGTCATCATGCTTCCGGCAGTATGTCAATCCGCCCTGATAGAACCTCAACCCTCATTGGAGATTTTGGAAATCTTTATAATATGACAGAGAGCCAAAACGGCACCCTGCCGCACTTCAAACAATAAAACAAACAACACATTATGGCACTTATTAAAAAGGTAAGGGGCATCGCACCCCGTTTCGGCGAAGAAAACTTCATTGCCGATAATGCAACGATAGTCGGAGACGTGCGAACAGGTTCGCATTGCTCTTTTTGGTTCAACTCCGTCGTAAGAGGAGACGTGGATAAGATAGTAATGGGCGATTATGTCAATGTTCAAGACGGAGCAATCGTACATTGCACCTATAAAACCGCACCCACAAGCATAGGCAACTATGTTTCGATAGCTCACAACGCCATAGTACATGGATGTACCATCAAAGACAATGTACTTATCGGCATGGGTGCCATCGTAATGGACGGAGCCGTTGTGGAAAGCAACACAATCATAGCAGCCGGAGCGGTCGTTCTCGAAGGCACGCACTGCGAAGGCGGCAGTGTCTATGCAGGCTGTCCTGCCAAAAAGGTGAAAAGCATAGACCAAGAGCGATTGGAAGGAACCGTGAAGAGGATTTCCAACGCTTATCCAATGTACGCAAGCTGGTTCGACAAAGAATAAACCCGGCTTTCAGCCGCAAAAGCAGACAAAATCCACATGGTGAAAACCTGAACGCCGTTCCCATTTTCATGGAACGGCGTTCAGGTAAATTCTTTCGGCGTTTCAATTTGCCGAAACGGCTGTATGATTCAGCAAAGGTTCTATTCCTCCGTTTTTTCTTCCTCTTTATCCAAATCAATCATATTTTTGGAGTTGAGAATTTTGTACCACGAGAACAGTTTCTTCATATCGGAAAGATATACTCTGTCTTTGTCGTAGTTGGGAAGGACTTGCTCCATGTATGTCCTCAGTTCCTTTTCGGGAGCTTTGTGATCTATGCAGTCTCCGCCGTTTTCTTTTTCGTATATCTTTTGAAATACTTCTTTCAAAGGTATGTCATCGTCTGTGGTGAATATGCTGATGTCTTCCAAGGCTGATATTTTATCGTTTGCAAAGGCAGGGTAACGTCTTGAATCTGCCAAAGATTCAACTAATGCTCCGTTCTTGGTTTGGGAAACGAGTTTGTAAAGACCGGGCTTGCCCGAGATAGATAGAATTGTGCTTAAATCCATTTTTAGTTCGATTGTTTTGTGTTTATAACTATTTGATTCGTATTTCTTCTCCGAAGATTCGGACTATGTCTCCGCTGCGGAGTTTGGCTCTTTTGCGACTTTCTCTCACGCCGTTCAATTCTACTTCTCCTGCTGTAACCATTGCTGCTGCCGCTGCTCCGTTTTCGGCTATGCCGACGGCTTTCAGCAGTTGTGTGAGTTGAATGTAATCCTCATCTTGTCTCAATTCAAATTCCATGTTCTCTTGTCTCAAAAAAAACGAAAGTGCAAATATACGGCATTATCGGCAACCGCAAGGCTGCAAGAGTACAAAAAAAGCTCCCGAAACAGAAGTTCGGGAACTTTTTATGAGATTTTATTACTCCTCGCCGGTTAACTATTTTGCCACTCTTTCGAGCCACTTAACCATTCCGAACATTACACCCATCGAAATCAGACATATCACAACGAATACGGACCAACACATCCACAAAGGAATGCTATTGTACATCATTGAACCGAGGAACAAGAATGCGTTTCCGACTGCGGTTGCTCCGAGCCAAAGTCCCTGACACAAACCGAGCATGTGCTTAGGTGCTACTTTCGATACGAACGATAGTCCGAGTGGTGAAATGAACAATTCTGCGACTGTCAAGAAGAAATATGTTACGAAGAACACCCAGACGCCAGCTCTGGCAGCGGCTTGGTCTGCTTCCGGACGTGCAAGGAAGTCTTGTGCAGACGGGTAGTCCATGATATATGAGAATATTGCAAGGAATATGTATGCCAATGCTGCCAATCCCATGCCGATTCCTATCTTTCTCGGTGTGGATATGACTTTTCCTTTTCTCGCCAAGGCTGCAAAGATTGCCATTATGACAGGTGTCAAGACGATTACGAAGAATGGATTGATTGCTTGCAAGAATTCCGGTGCTACTGTGGAGGTATCCATGAAGTCTCTTGCGAATAGAGAGAACGATGCTCCGTTTTGGTGGAACGAGAACCAGAAGAAGATTGCTATTCCGAGTACTGCAAACAAGGCATATAGTCTTTGCTTGATTTCTTTTGCCATTGCAGCTTTCTCCTCAGGTGTATATCCGACGGTTTCCGTTGCTGCTTTCTTTGCAGGTGTCGGAAGTCCTTTCTTCGTGCAAAGGAATATTGTCAAGGAAATCAACATTGCGATGACGGAAGCGATGAACGAGAAGTGTACTCCTTGGTTAAATACTTCCAAGTATGCATTCGGGTCAAAGGTTGTGCCGGCATCAAGAACGGCTTTTGAGGATAGTTCGGTGTAATTCTCCAATTTATCGCCGCTGATTATGCCGTTGAGTTGTTCATGACATAATGCAGGGAGCTTTGCATTGTATATAAATCCGTTTACTTTCAACCACCAAGAACGAATAAGCGGTGCAACAAACGGTGCTATCAATCCGCCTATATTGATGAAGACATAGAAAATTTGAAAGCCGGAGTCTCTTTTCTCTTTTGCTATTTTCAATGCTTCCGGACCTTTCTTGGCTTCTTCGGCTTCAAAATTGTCATACATTTGTCCCACGATTGCTTGAAGGTTTCCTTTGAATAATCCGTTACCAAAGGCTATCATCAAGAGTGCAAAGCAGGTTAACGGCAATAACCATACATCATTGGTGCTGGTTGCCGTAATCGGAATTGCCAATAAGACATATCCTGTTGCCATTGTAAGCAATCCTTTTTGTATTGTACCTTTGTAGTTTTGGGTTTTGTCGGCTATGATTCCGCCAACCAAACTTAGGATATAAATACCGCAGTAGAAACAAGAGTAAATAATCGCTGCGTTTGCATCGCTCAAACCAAATTTCGAGCAAAGAAATAACGTAAGAACGGCATTCATAATATAGTAGCCGAATCGCTCTCCCATATTACTTAGGGCTGCCGCAATAAGCCCCTTAGGGTGTCCTTTAAACATCTTCTCTTTTTGTTTTTTTGTTATTAAATCAGTAATTACTTTTCGATTGAGAGTGCAAATATACAACCTATTGGCGAATTTACCAAGCGGGTTGCCGATTTATTTCGTGGAAATACTGCATCGTAATGGCAAAGTTGTATTTGCAGGTTGCGGTTCGCAGGGCTTATGTGTCTTTTCTTCAAGGTGTTTTCAGCAAAAGCCTGTTAGTGGTCATTCTTTGCATGTATTGCTGTATCATTGCTTTGAGTTGCAGCAGCATTTGTCGTTCCTGCATCGTGTTTCCTTTGATGTTGTGCCGTAAAAGAGGGTCTTGCCTGTAATTATAAGTGCTTTTATGTTCAGTTCCGTCGAATTGTATGAACAAATCGCCTTTTGCGAACTGGTACAGACCGTTATTATAGTTCACAAGGTAAGTTTCCTCGACCGGAGTGTGCAGAACGTCGCAGCCGAACGCCACATACGGCCTGTCATAGCCCATTATCCCGAGCAGTGTCGGCATTATATCGATTTGTTGCATTATCACGTCATCTCGTTTTTCGGCTTTCAGGCTTCCGTCCGGAGTATAAAAGAGTATAGGAACGGCAAAAACGCCGAGGTCTGTTTGATATTCCGCATGCGAGGAGGAGCTTTGCGAGGTGTGATCCGCCACTATTACAAATATGGTATTGCGAAACCATTCGCTCCTTTCAGCCTTTTCAAAGAAGCGACGCAGCGACATATCGGAATACATCAGGCATTTGTACATAGGAAAATCGCCTTCCGGAAAGACGGATTTGTACTTTTTCGGAATGTTGAACGGACTGTGCGAAGTGGCAGTGAAGCATGTAGCTACGAAAGGTTGGCGAAAATCATTCAGATTATCGGCAAAAAAACTCAGGAATTCCTCGTCCCACACCGCCCATTTGCCATCCCAGTCCCTGCGACCGCCGTACCTCTTGTCCGAAGCGTACTCATCGAAGCCGAAATAGGCATCATAGCCCGCCTGTTTGGCGAAAGCCGCAAAGCCCATGGTGATATTCTCCCCTCCATGGAAGAAACCCGAAGCGTAACCTTTCGTTTTCAACTCATGAACGAGCCCTCCGATGTCATTCAAAGCCGCATCCGTCAACACGAAAGGCTCGATAAACATCGGAATAGAGGCGATAATCGACGGCAAAGCGTCCTGCGACTTTCTTCCATTGGCGAAAGAATACTTGAAACACAGCGATTTCGCAGCCAGAGAATCCAGAAACGGTGTCAATCTTCGACGTTTTCCTGTATAATAATCGGGGTTGAAAAAGCCGCTGTACTCCATTCCGAAACTCTCCATTATCAAAATCACAACATTCTTTCGCCGAAATTCCGCACCCTTTTCGGGCATAACCACAGGCGAAAACACCCTTTCCATCACAGTATCGCTCATATACACCGGCGTAACGTAGCTTCCATGGCTCACAGTCCTTATAATCGAGAACGGAGTGTTCAAAACCAAGCTTGCCTGAGAGGCATTCTCGGCATAAGAATTGGCGTTACTCAACGTGATAGGTCTCGTTCCCGAAGACAAACTGCCCCTCGTACCATACAGAAAACAAGGAAAAAACAACACCAAAACGACACATCTGCGAACGTAATACCTCCTTTTAGCACCTTCGAACGGCACCTTCGGTACTCGATAAAACCGAAACAACATTACCAAAAGCCCGAAAAACACCGCAAAAAGCCACCAATACCTCAGTCCCTCGGTCAAAATCACATCCGGAATATTCGTCTCATTCGCAAATTCCGAGAAAACACTGAACGTAGAACGCCGTCCCGTATATTGAAAATAAACGCAATCGATAAGATTGGACGCAATTCCCACACCATTGAAAAGCACAAACACCCACCTCAAAACGCCATAAAACCACTTCCTTTCTTTCCAATGCAAAGGCAAAAGCACCAAACACACGTATATGATATTAAGGTAAAGCAAAGCAGAAACATCAAAAACCAAAGCTCCTTTCAGCATCATCAAAACCGAATATAGGTTCAAATCAGGAGCGAAAACACCGTAATTCATCACGAGAAACACCACTCTGCACACCATGAATGCCACTTCCGCCAACAACAAATTAACAATCAACACACCGAGATTACTGTTCAAAAAACCTTTGAACGCCCCTTGCAATCTCGAATACGCCACATTCAAATCAACATTACGCCACATTGCAAATACAAAAACTCATTGCCACTGCAAAAGTACAAAAAACAAACATACAAAAGCATTCGAATAGATGCACGATTACCAAGGTCATTCCGGTCAACGAGACGACGGATTTGTAACTTTGCAAGTGTGATAAAAATCGGTTGCTCTGTCATCTATGGCAAGCAATGCTTTCTTATGCTTCTTGCCGATT